>ERZ1740070.21-NODE-21-length-142681-cov-14.453823_pt1 | contig 142681 bp, 133 predicted proteins | sample MGYA00581734_ERZ1740070 | MGnify/ENA primary metagenome ERZ1740070 (study PRJEB43018, sample SAMN04849744) | marine metagenome | isolation source: floating plastic debris | place: Pacific Ocean | collected 2008-09-01 | study: EMG produced TPA metagenomics... | reverse complement strand
AAGTACAACATCACGAAAGTTCGCGCCGTTAAACTCTGATTTAAATAGGAATTTTTTTGCAGTCCGTCCAATCCATCATGGGCGCAATGCTAAACATATGGGGATATTGCATTTTTTCTATTTCTTACAGTCGAGTCAAGGCCAATAGACTGGTTTATTTAGTATCATTCCGGTCTGATTTATGCTTTTTTGTATAGTCGAGCAATTTTTGTTCTTAGAGTGAAGTCTAATTCGAGTGTCAATCCACTTGAGACTCACAAGTGTTGCGCCTTGAGTGACAGGATCATGTTCATATCTCCGCGAATATCGCGTTCTTTTGAACATGATCCTGCAACATATCAGATGGGAGTTCTTGTGATGCCCCTGCCCAAAGCAGATCGGCCGTATCGCAAAGCCAATCATCAGCATTTCGGCGGCTTCTTCCTAAAACCGGACATAAAGTCCTCGCCGGTTCTTCCCCAGAAGCTAAAGCCTTGACTGGGCTATCTCGAACCAATGAATGACTTGGTTTAGGTGTGCTTGTCCCCACTCTCTCGCGAATCTCTGGGTGTGAAGGTCGGCCGGGTCTCTAAGGGCATTGAGCCGCGCTTGGATATATTCTGTCGTCAACGGAATGCCGCACTCGATGGTAATGCAACGCTGCCATTCGTTATAGTTAGACAGCTTCATCATTCGTAGGAGTTCCGCTTTGCGTTGGTGGCCAAGAGAGCTATTTAAATGTGAAAGCCAATATTGCAAATGATTTTCATTCGCGATAAATGATCGTGGTTAGCATCAAACGTAAGACATGAAAACTCATCCAATCGTAATCGTCGGGGCTGGACCAGCAGGGATTGGCATCGGAGCATTGCTCGCTCAATGCGCACTGCCGGCTTCAATCTTGGAGCGTGGACGCATCGGAGAGAGTTTGCTGAGCTGGCCGAAAGAGACCCGGTTTATTTCCCCTTCTTTTACCGGAAACTTCTTTGGGGCGGTCGACTTAAATGCTGTCACGCCCGGGAGTTCTCCAGCGTTCGGCTTACAAACCGAACACCCGACTGGTCAGCAATATGTCGACTATCTCAAAGATCTGGCCGAGTTTTACGGTCTTGAAGTCGACCAAGGGGTCGATGTGTTAGATGTCACTTTTGAAGACACTGGAACCATCCTACTGACGACGACGGAGGGCGAACTCAGATGCCGCGTACTAGTATGGGCCGGCGGCGAGTTTCAAAATCCAAAATCGATTCCGGGCACCGTGCGCGTGAACGGTTCGTATAGGTCCGTTCCTATCGGTCACCACGTCATTATTGGCGGGGCCGAAAGTGGCATGGAGACAGCATATCATCTGGTAAAGAATGGATCATCCGTCAGCATTCTAGATCCCTCTGCGCAGTGGGCTGATCGTGTGAGCGATTCCAGCTATGGTCTAAGTCCTTACACATTTGCCCGCGTGCGCTACCTGCAGAAAAGCGGCAAAGCCGAATTCATCGCCGAGCAGGCAAGCCATATCTCTAAGCAGGAAGTGCGGACGCAAAGCCGCGTCTTCAACCTCGAGCACCCAGCGATTGATGCCACCGGTTTTGATATTTCGAAAAGTCTCGCGGGTGAGCTTTTCGATTTTTCGAATGGATATGCAGAACTCACCGATTGCGATGAAAGCACGCGGCACAAGAATGTTTATCTGGTCGGCCCAAACGTGCAGCATGAAAAAGCGATTTTTTGCTTCATCTATAAATACCGGCAGCGTTTTGCGGTAATCGTCCGCGAAATCTTAAATCGGTGGGGACAGGACCACCCGATGATCGCAGAATACGCGCAGAATGGCTTCCTTCTCGAAGACTTGAGCTGCTGCGAGGGGGAATGCGTATGCTGACCAGATCCCTGGAGCGCGCGGCTGAGTTTATGTCCGGACGGGGCACCGCGATTGCGCTGATTGCCGCGATCCTTCTCGGCGCAGCTACAGGCTCACTTTGGCCGCAGTCAGAAACGCTTCTTTCGGGGTGGATCGACTACACGATCCTAATTTTGGTCTTCTTGCTCTTGTTCGAAGTCCGTCTTCAAAGCCTTCTTTCCAGCTCAAATCGGTGGCAATTCATCGCCGCTGTCGTTGTTGCGAACTTTCTAATCATTCCGGTGCTCGGCTATGTGATCGCGTCGCTGTTCCTGTCGGCGCATCCGTTATTCTTCATCGGACTGGTGATCTATTTTCTCGCGCCCTGCACAGACTGGTTCTTGGCGTTCACGCGCTTGGCAAAAGGCAATACCGCGCTCGGAGCGGCCTTGCTACCGATCAATATGATTATCCAACTCTTGCTCTATCCATTCTATCTTCAGTGGTTCGGATTCGGAGCCGTCGGCATTGAGGCGGGAGAGATCTTTCAAACTCTTTGGACTTGGTTTTTGATTCCGCTTGTCCTGGCGGTGAGCGCGCGCTTCGTCGCTGAGCGGATTTTGACCGCCCGGCAATTCAATACTGTGAAAGCGGTGGTTTCGGTCAAAGTGCCGCTCTTATTAGCCGTGCTCGTCTGGCAGATTATGGCCGTCAATGTTGGAACGCTAATGGCGAATGTCACGGTGCTTCCGCTGATCTTTGGGGCCATTTTCGTCTTCTTTGTCGCGACCTATCTCTTGAGCGAAACCACGTCTAAGTGGATGCGTCTTTCCTACGAAGATCGGGTCTTAATGACGATGACAACTGCGGCTCGCAATGCGCCGATGATGCTTGTCATCACAATGGTGACACTTCCCGACCAGCCGATCATTTATGCCGCGATCATTATCGGCATGTTGGTCGAGCTACCGCATTTGATTGCGTTGAAGGGCGTTCTGTTGCGCCAGCAGGGCAAAGACATGAAACGCGCATTGGAGCCGATTGGCTAGGCTGAGCTTATTGGATAGGCGGCTGAACCCCTAAAGGCGACTTTTGGTTTTGCTCGCTTTTCGGAATGATCGAGCGACCGTCTGTGATGCGTAGAAGTTTCTCATTGCAGCTCGGCTTACAGCAGAAAAGGCGATTTTGTGCCGCCATGGTCATTTTGATTCTGAAGTGGGGCTGACAACAGGCCTTGTTGAGAATAAGTTGCAACTGAGATGGACCAGCACGCACAAACATCTGCTCAGTTTGAACGCCTCGCGGCTGGAACCGGATGTTCATACGAGGACGCGCCGTTTCAGTCCGGATTGGTTTGGCACTCAGTGCGAGAGGCAGGGGAATCAACCGAGACGCAATCAGTTCTTCCAAAGGGCCTCCATATCGGATTTGGCGTTGCCGACATGTGTACGAACAGCCAACGGTTTGGCAGGTTCGAGACCCATGGCCCAGTACTTACGGCGCTGTACGTGCCTGAGGATGGAGCGCAATTCGAAACGCAAGTTAAAGCAGGCACGGTTTGTTCTTTTGGTTTACACATCGCAAATCCCGAGGCGATCGCGGCAGATGCATGCCTGCAAAAAATCTCTAGCCTTCTAAACGGCGAGCGTATGGCAGTTATAGATGGACGCGCCACTCGGCAATTGGACCAACTCCGTACCCCGGTCGACCCTTGGTTCCAAGGGGATGCACGCGGTCTCATGCTTCAGGCGCGCGCTTTGGAGCTGACGGCTGTTGTGGCTCAAGCATTAGACACCTCCGAGGTAGACGGAAGTGTTTCGCTTCGCGATTTGAAACGGGCGAACAACGTCCGCGACTTAATCGATGCCAATCTATGTGACCGTATTCGATTGGATTGGTTAGCCGATCAATGCGCTATTGATACGCGCTCAATGACTCGTCTGTTCCGACGTGTCTATTCAGAGAGCATCGGAGACTATATCTTGCGTCGACGCATGCTCTGCGCAGATCAGCTCCTTGCCCAAGGCGCGAGTGTAAAGATGGCCGCTGCGCAAATCGGGTACAATCCGAATGCGTTCTCGACCGCCTATCGCCGATATTTCGGCTATTCGCCGAGACGATAGGCGGGAATTCAAACCGATCACAACAATTGTCCGGAACGATAAGATGATTGTCTCGATTACGAAGATCGTTGGCGTTGAAGGTACGTTCGAAGTTGTTGCAAATGGTTCTCACATCCACACGTGAGGAGCATCAGAGATTATGCGTAAATGGGTTTTGAGTGCAGGCGCAGCGATGATCGCTTCATCGAGCTTAATCGGGACAGCACAAACACCAGATGATGAAGACCAAGTGACGCTTGGTAAAATCGTCGTCAAAGGCACGAAACAAGAGACCACGCTCCAGGATGCTGATGTTGCGGTCACCGTCATAGGCCGCGAGGCGCTACAGGCCGCCCGTGTCACCGATATTCGTCGCATCGATGACCTAGCACCAAACGTCCAGTTTAATGATTCAAGTCCATTGGGCGCTGTCTATATCTCAATCCGGGGGGTTGAATCCAATCCATTCATCGTCAACCGCGCGGCCGTCTACATTGATGGCATTCCGTTTCGAGAATTAAACAACTCGGTCCTCACTCAATTGGACTCTGTAGAAGTGCTGCGCGGCCCGCAATCAACCCTCTATGGCGCTAATACCGAGACAGGCTTGATCGTGATCAACACGCGTCCGCCCAGCGATGACTTCACTGCGAATACCTCTCTAACGGCCACCACATTTGAGACCGGTGAGGCCTATACCGGTGAGGGTTACATTGCGGGCCCTATCGCTCAAGATACGCTCTCAGGCTCGCTGGCCGTCAGATACTCGGATCGCGATTATTTCTTGGAAAATGTCGGCGCAACGCCTCAAGGTCCTGGTCAAATTGATGAACTTTTTGTTCAAGGTCGATTGCGCTGGACGCCAACGGATCGTCTGACAGTCAACGCAACGGCTTACATTATCGATACAGAAGCGCCCGGCATTTATCGCTTTGACGGCTTTCCGGTGGATCTGGATCGCTACAATGAGATTTACAGCGATGGCGCTCTATTTGATCCAGCCAACCCTTTCAGCCCAGCTCTAGTGAATGGAGCGACACGGGCGACCGACTTCCAGTTTGTTCATGATGCGCCCAAGCGGGCTGAAATTGAAGAGTTTGTAGGCGGGATCAGCGCAAATTATGATACGGGATTTGGCGATCTCGATTTGTCCTTCAGCCATAGAACAGAAGACATCGATGATCGCGGATTTGACATCGACAACACAAATGCGCCCTTCTTGGCTGGCACTCAGATTGATACCAAAAATCTCGTCAATGCCGAGGCGCGTTTCACGTCGCCATCCAATCGTCCCCTGATTTATTCGATTGGCGCCTCTCTATATAGTGAGGAATCGGCTTTGGTATTGGGTTCATTGGTGGGACCGGGCGGCTTGAACGACTTTAACTTTTCGCCGGAGCAAGCGGTTAAAAGCGATGATCTCGGTCTGTTTGGATCAGTCAGCTATTCGCCGCCAAGCCTGCCAGGGCTGACCGGCACCATCGGTTTGCGTTATGACGAAGCGCAGCGTGAGACGACCCAACAAGCTGGTGAGCTGGACCTCGGCTTTGCTGTTTTCTTATTCGATGAACTTCAGTTAGAGGAGACATTTGACGCTGTTTTGCCGAGGTTCGCACTTCGCTATGAACCTTCTGATACGCTGACGCTATATGCGAATATTGCGAAGGGCTATCTGCCCGGCGGATTCAATCTAACAGCAGCCCAGGACGGCTTCCAGGATGATGTCATTCGCTACGAGTCAGAAGAACTATGGAGCTATGAAGCCGGCCTGAAATGGCAATCGCAGGACGCCTCTGCTTTCTTGTCTGGTGCGGTCTTCTTCGTCGATGCAGACAATTACCAAGAAATAGCAGCCTTGTTGGATGACGCAGGAAATGTGGTTTCAACCTCTTTCATCGGGTCTGACGCGGCAATTGAAAGCTACGGCTTTGAACTCGAAGGCCAGTGGACCCCAACGGATCAACTGCTTCTCACCGGGAATCTTGGCGTAGTGAATTCTGAATACACAGATTTTGGCCGCGGAGAAGCGTCTGAAGTGATTGGTAATCCGGTGAAGCTCGTCCCCGAATATGACGCCAACCTTGCCGCACGTTATGAGTTTGGGAACGGCGTCTTCGTGCGCGGTGAGATCAACTTCATCGGCGAAACAGCATTGGATGAAGGTAACCGCACCGGCTTCACTGCCAATGCCGTTGATACACAAGGTGCTGTCGAGATGCTGTCCGTGCAGCTTGGCTATGAGACAGATCGGTGGGCTGTCCGCTTGTTCGGAGAGAATCTTACCAATGAACGTCGGATCAGCGGAGGGGGCTTTCCCAATGCTTTCTTCCCGACAGATGGCTTGCTTTATGGTGCGATCGATTCCCCGCGCGTGATCGGAGTTGAGCTTTCAGCAAGCTATTGAGGCGGTCAGTGGATTTGGAAAGGCCGCACGGGTGAACGATGTGAATTTGATAATTTGAACGCCCTATTTGAGGAGTTTCTCGACGCTCAGCTAATGGCTCTAAATGCTGCCGTTTCAGAAAATCCGAGAGTCCGTTCTTGGGCGAGTTTAGGACTCTGCGTCTTCATCTGAATCGAACTTCGACCCTGAAGGTGCTGAGTCCTCGGGGCTTTGTGTCTGCTCGTCATCGGAACCGGTAGGCTCGATCAGACCATTAATATGGTCTGCAAAGCCATCTGGATAAAAGCCAAGCGACTCAAGCCGTTTCCATTCCTTCCGGAAGATCGGTTTCGTCAGGTACCACGCGGTGTTGGCCGTCATCGGCTTCATCGCCGTAGCGTCATAAAGGCCATTTTGTTTTGCCACCCAGGCTTTCACGTTGCTGTCTAACATCACACTGAAGTAAAACAGTATTCGCGTCGCCTCTACACGATCAAGCGGTGCATCTTCGAACATGACTTTTCGGAAGATGGCAGCGAGCTCGGCGTTGTTCATGATGTCCCGAAGGCTATTCGCATAGGCGGCCGAAAGGCTCTGTGAGTTCTCAATTCGGGAAATCTTGTTCGCTTGTCGCTGTTGCAGGAAGATTGCGATAAGTGAGCCGAGGATCGCGACAACGGCTATTGTTTGGCCAATATAGTAAATGCTTTCCAAGGTCATGCGTCAGCTTCGTCTTTCTCGTTTGATATAGAGGCTTTAACTTGGTCAGGCGCGAATTGCGGAAAGAACTCCCAGACGGGCGGGGTGTCTTTTCGCTCCGCCAGAGCTTTATCGAGGGCCTCTCGAATATCAGCACCAACGGCGAGGCGTGCGCGTTGCCAATACTGTTCGCCTCCTGGCGTTACTAAGCTCATGAGGACCGCCGCTTCGAAGCCCGCATAGGACGCTTCGTTGATCAGCTTGTCTTTGTGCATGTAAAGCGCAGTTTCCGCGATGTTGACCGCGTTATGCATGAAATGGACGAACACAGCCTGATCTTGCGAGGATGCGCCTTCGAAGTTCACGAAACACTTACGGAGACTTAGCAACACGGCAGGGTTCGTGGCTGCTAACTCGAAGTATCGGGGCACTTCCGAGAGGATTTGACGTTGATGTTCCGCGCGCGCTAACGAATGGTCCTTGCGCTGTTGAATGTAGATCGCGACGAGCGAGGCCAGGATCGCAATGACGGCGATCGTCTGACCAATGTAGTAGATCGTCTCCAAGGTCATGCGTCTGGTTCCATATCTGCCGGAGTTTTCGGGCTTGGTGCATCATCTGCGCTGTCTGCCTGTTCGCTCGCAAGCCCCCAGACCGAGCCTTCTTTCTGCGTGCCTTTCTCAGCAACTTTTCCTTCGAAATAGGTCTGAAAGCGCGCGGAGAACAAATATCCTCTATCTGCCCAGAGTCTTTTCATCAGCGGCGACATGATACTCGATGCCCAGGCATCCCAAAACTGCCAACGGTCGTCTGGAAACGATCCATCCGACCATTTGGAATGAACCTCCTGCAGGTTCATCATCATCCGCATGCCATAAAGATAGACGAGCTGTTTTTCCTCGCCGCTAAGGGAAGAAAAGTCCCGCATCGCCCGTGCGTTCAGAGCCACCTGTTCCGCGGTCGCACTTTGATACCAGTCCTGAATTGCGCGATGCGCCGTATCCGCTGCATCCGCCTTGGCCTGCTGCGTACTTAGACGGATCTGAATCCCCACGAAGACGAGAGATGCAACGACCGCAATGACGGCTATTATCTGGCTCAGATAGTAAACGGTCTCGAGGTTCATGCGTCTGGTTCCCCGTCTGGCGCAGAAGGTGGTAGTGTCTCTTCAACCGAGGCCGAGCTCAAAACACTCTCCAGCCAATCAATAAAATCCGGGTCATAGACCGCGCGGGAGGTCGGTTGGCGAATGATGGAGGCCATTGGCTCCATACTGTAATAGGGGCCGATGACATTCTTCAGCTCGCGTTCGTCTTGTTTCGACTTCATGGCCCGCCACTGCGCCCAATGGGTCCAGATATACGTCGCCTGCGTCCACGCCACGATACCCGCCTGTTCAAAATTGACGCCCCAAGTTTCTGAAAACTCCTGTATCATGCCCTTCCACGCAGCGCTCGACGCTTCGGTGTTAACGCGCAAAACCTCTGGGTTTTCGGCTAACATCCGCGCTGTGGCATTGATCTCCGTTAGGCGGGTCCATCGGTTTTGATCCTTCACAGCGCGCGAATTGTCCCGGATCTGTATGCCAACAAACAGCAGTGAACCAATGACGAGCAAGACAGCAATGATCTGGGTGATGTAGTAGATCGTCTAGAGGGTCATTCTTGGCTCCTCTCATCATTGGGCTCTATCTCGGCATCTCGTTGGGCGCGGTAGTCTCTTACAGCTTGAAAAATCTCTAACTCATTCGTGCCGGTATAGTTGTTGATGTACGTCACATAAGTATCCGCTAGATTGGTGGATGCCTTCATCTCCTCGCGAACATCTATTGCGATGGCCTGATAATCCGCTTCAGCAATTTGCCCCGTATCATATGCCCATTGTGCCGACGCCCAGATATTGGCCCTTGAAGAGGCATAAGAATAAAGCTGTCGTTGTTCATCTATCGAAAGCGGTGTTTCCTTGAACACAGTCTTCCGCAAGGAGCCGTCTGATATTAAAAGGCTATTGAGGGAATTGTACTGGTTTAAAATGTCCCGTGTCGCGTTGAACCGTGAAATCTGGTTTTGCTGATTGATCTGGCTATAGATCGCGAACAGCGAGGCGATAATGGCGACAAACGCAATGATCTGCGTGATTTGATAAATATTCTCCAGATTTACCCGCTTTGGTTTTGCCTTTGTCGGTTCATCAGTCATGTCTTTGTCCCCTCATCACCGATGCTGTTATCGCTATCAATCCCCGGCATGCGCTGTTCCATCAGCAGCATCCTTAGCCACGGAATATTCTCGTAGCGGCTCAAAAATCTCCAGCATTTCGGTTCCTGGATTATCCTTCAGATAAGGCATTAGGGCATCAGCGACATGTGGATAGGTGTTAAGTTCGCGGCGCACATCTTGCTTCATCGCAAGGAACGCCGATTGGTCCATTTGCCTCATATTGTAGGCAGTCTGAATCGATATCCAGATGTTGAATCGCATAGCGACGCAGGCATAGACCTGTAATTGTTCGTCGTCCGTCAATGGCCCATCTTTTTGAATGGCTCTGCGAAGAGAGGCATCTCCAACAACAAGACCGTTTAGGGCATTATACTGATCCATTACATCCCGCGCTGCGTTGAATCAGGATAGCTGGTTTTGCTGTTTGATTTGAATACCGACGAAAATGAGGGAACCGATAACGCCGAGTACCGCAAGTATTTGTGAGATGTAGTAAATGGTTTCGAGAGTCATGCGTCAGCCTCGTCATTGCCGGGCGTGCTTACGCTGTGCGACTTCATATCTAGCGGCATAGCGGGGATCACGAGGCCATCGACAACAGTGGTGAATTCCGCCGCAAAGGTTTGCTTTCTGCCTTCCCACCAGAATCTGATTCCATCTCTGGAAACGAGCAAGGCCATATATTGAGAGGTTGATTGCCAATACTCCTCTGCCACAAAACCATTCTTGTATTGATAGAACACGTTCTCGTAGTGTTTCCACAAGGCGAGCCTGCGGGCGTTAAACTGCTCAAAGTTCTCTCGACTGAGGCTTTGATAGATTTTAGAAGAATAGAGCGCTTCGTAGAAGTCAGCGTTCTCATCAATCATAACGGCAACCACTTCAGTGAAGCTGTCCGCAATCTGCTGGTGCATTTGTGCGCGGGCTAGACGATTGCCATCCCGCATTTGAATGCCGACGAAGATAAGCGAAACGAGAATTGCTATGACTGCAATCGTTTGACCGATGAAATAAACTGTTTCCAGCGACACGTGAGCCTCCCCCAATATGACATGCAGCCTGCCAACCTATAGCAAAAACATCCAGTAGTTTGTTTTCAAGCTGCTCGCACGGCGCGGTTCGGTGCCAAGCTGACCAGCAACCGCTTTAGGGCGGCTTACGTCACCGAGCTAACGACTGCTTTTGTTCACTTTTCAGAATGTACGAGCGACCGGTCTGGGGCGATTTTAGTACGCTCGCATTTTGCTCGTGATCGGCATTAATGCACGGTAGAGACGGCGTAAGTTTCGGTTGTGTGCACGCTACGCAAATCTATCGCGTATATCTCCGCCACCATTTGGAAGCCGACCGACCCACGTCAATGACCAGATCATGGCCATAAGTGAAGGGATTATCCAAAAGAAGATGAACATCCCGATAGCAACTGAAATAGCGTGCTCGCGCTGGCTCACTGTCTTATAGTCTATGACCGGCATATGTCTTTTCCAGCGGTTTTCGATGGAGTGGCGATAGTCTCTCAGAGCAGATCTGTCCGTCTCAGTCAGAAACTCGCTGAACCTTATTGATGAAGACAAGCGACTTGAGAGACGCTCCAATGCACCCGCCAAACGTTCGGATTGTTCGGGTGTCAGGGTTACGCCGATCATTTCGACGGCATCTCGAACGGCTTCGGGCCGCTGGGACTCTTCAATCGCTCTATCTAAGGCCAAGGCAGATTCACCGGTCCGAACTTGCGCTGTAAACAATCGAAACATGACATCTCGAGACAAGGTTCTGTAAACTTCGCGGCGATCGAATTCGACCGCCATCTGTTTCTGGTTTACAGCGTCTTCTTTTAGCGTATCCGCTTCGATCGCGATCTCATAGTCTCTTCCGCCTTCGCTGAGACCGGCGACGAAACCCAATCCGCCAGCAACAATTGGGAGGATTGCCAATATTGACCAAACTGTACTCCGTTTTGCATTGGTCAGGCGCCGAACATGTAAAACGAACGACATTAGACCGGTCACAAAAACGACAAGCGGAAACCCCCAAAGTGGGATGGCACTGAACCCAGCATCGTCCACACCCGAAGCAGATAATATGACGGTCAAAGCAATTGGGACCGCAAACACGATCAAACGGACAAAGAATAAGCCAGTCCATGCCCGCGTAAAGTGAAGCCGGGAGGTCTCGCCGAATGGCAGGAGCAGCGCCTCTGCCCAGTTCAGCTTAGACGGGAGATCGGCAGGATCTGTAATCCACGGATGCGCATGCATCTCCGAAAGCTCTGATGCGGTTTGCGCTGAATTCTCAAAAGCCATTGTGTCGCTTCCGTTTCTGCGAAATTACTCAAAGGGTGCGACCAAGCTGGCAGCGATTTGTTGGATGGGCTGCGGCCGGATGACTCAACCGCATTTGTGAGCGCGCGGCTGAACATGGCATGCCGGAGGAGCGGCTTATCGGCCGCAGCCCAAACCGATTTAAGCGGGTACCTTTTCGATGGGGTTCCTCAGGATGGAGATTTGCGTCTCCAACCAAATTTTGTGTAAATCGATCTGCGCCAGTCTCGGCTGATACGCTCGACCGCTTTCGACCAACTCATCTCGCCATTCGAGCATTTTTTCGAGTTCGCGCTCTAGTCGAGCAATCGCGTCCGCTTGCGTCCCATGCATTTTGAACTCCTGATCAATGATGCAGAAGTTTTAGCTTATTTGCGAATGATTATCAAGTGCAATAAGCGCGATGCGTTGATGTTTCCTTTTCCCTTAGACCAATACTGACGGGCCTTTTCAGTAGGATCTCGCTTGCGTCTCTCTACACTTATCGAGAGCCTCAAGCCGTACCATCTGTCAGACCCGGTACGAAATTAGACTTGCGTCGAAGCAGTTCGGTCTCTTTCACTGGGAATCCAACAATAGTAGCGCACCACTTTGGGACGGAGCGACAGAGTGAAAATGATGATCAGCGCGGCAATGGTGCAAACGCCGAAAAACACAACCAATCCTATGCTCCAGTTCTCAGCGATCACACACCATATCGCCAATGTCAGGACGGCGAACGCGCCTACCCATCGATATTGCATTGACCGCGCTTTCGGAATTGGCCCGTCAAACACCTGCCTCTGACACTTGCTCATAGACAAGCTAAGAGCCGCGAACCCCGGTATGGCAATCAAGAATGCAACGACCCAAGTCATTCTGCCGCCACCTGAGTTGAGGTATCGAAGCGCGATTTAGATGCAGTAGTTGTTTTGTGTGGCCGTTTGGCGGAAACGCGTGCGGCCCAGGCGAATCCTAGACCAATAACTAGGAACCAAAGATCGACACCGGCAAGCGCTAAATCGCCTGAGCGACCGGGTAAGGGCAGCGTGTTGATCAAATGAATGTTGCTGGTCAAACCATTTAAGATCGGAAGAAAGACAAAAGCGGCTGCCGCAAGCCATAACTGCTCCGACCATCCCTGCTCAGGTTTGCGAACCATTCCGTGTATCACCATGACCAACCAGACTAGGAAGATTGTGTGAATCTCCCAGTCGGCGCGCCCAGCAAGGTCCAAAGGCAAAAGCCGGTTCGCCCAGAAGTATGCCGCGATCGCAATCGGAAGACCGGCAACGACACCGACATTCATGCGCTCGATCACCACGAGATTCCGTTCGGCCTTGGCATTGCCACGAAGTTTGGTTCGGCGTTTACGGGTCCAGTGAACAAGCCCTGTCGAGACCATAACGGCGCCCATGAGCCCGGAAACGAAAAATACGATGCGCAAGATGGGGCCAGCAAACAGACCTTCATGCAGCCCCTCCATCGCATTAATGACTGTACCACCACCTTCGAACTTGCGCGGCGAGTACTTTTCAAACTCCCCAGTCTGGCCATCGAACCAGACGCCTGCTGTTTCTCTCAAAACCGTATGTGCGAATGAGCCTCTGACATTGATACGAGCTGTTTCGTCTCCTGGGTTCAGGACTCGTATCTGCGTGACCGGTTCGTCGCCCAAGCGAGTTTGAGTTTCCACCACAAGCGGCCCTAAATCGGCCATTTCGATACGAATGCCAGTTCTTTCATCCACGTCCGGTTGAGCGAACATCTCTTCCGTAATTGTTTCGACAATATTGTCGCTTCCAGCATATTGCGCCAAAAACACAGGAATGAACAATGTCGTGACGACGAATATCAGCCCGGTAAAGGTGATCATAATTTGATAGGGAAGGCTCATCACGCTCGTCACATTGTGCGCATCGAGCCAGGATCTTTGTCCCTTGCCGAACCTTAGCGTGAAGAAATCGACGAAGATCTTTTTATGCGTGATGATGCCCGAGATGATCGCCGCAAACATGAAGAAGGCCATGATCCCCGCAATCACTTCACCGATTGAAGCGGGAATGTAGTGGAAGGCCCAGTGCATGCGATAAAGCGCCTGGCCGCCACCCGTGTCGCGCCCGTCTGGCACGACGGAACCATCGGCAAGCAACTCAGCCCGGCCAAAGTAGCGCTCTCCGTCCTCGTTTACGCCATTCCAGGTCGTAAATATGTATGGGGAGTAGGATCGCGATGTTGGAATGCGAACGAAGTGAGCGTCGGCCTCCGGCGCCTCGGCCATCGCATGATCGAGACCGACTTGTAGCAATTTGGCTGTGTCATCGATCACAACTGGCGCAGGTTGCTCAGGTTGCATCCAACGATCAAGCTCAGTGTCATAGTAAGAGGCACTGCCGGTCAGAAACATAAAGAACAGGACCCAACCAAAGACCAATCCGGTCCACGTATGCATCCAAGACATGTATTGGCGAAACGTATTCATCCTGCGAGCACCAATTTATCGATAGCTAAAACAAGCCCCCCCAAAACAGCCAAGAGCGTCAAATCTCGAAACCCTCTTAGCCAACTCGGGATAGCGAAAACGTAGACGAACAGGCTGACCCAGACCAAGCTGACTAAGATCAGGCCAAGAAAGACTGCTTGGCTTCTATGAATCGGCAACAATGCAGTAAATGCAGATGTTACGCTGATCGCCGCGATGTATCCCATAAAGGTCCCGACCAGAAGGCGCCCCCAAGGCCGCGTGGCTTGGGTCACCCTCTTCTTTGGTTTTTGGTCTGCTGTGTCAGTTTGTTGCACTCTAATTTACATCCTCTTTCAAACGTCTCAGCGTTTTGACTCTCGCCTTAAAATTCGACCGACATGACGACTGAAAGTGTGCGCGGCTGTCGTACCGTCGCAGACGCCTCATTGCCAAGACCAGCCGAGCCGTTCAAGATTCCTGAGCTCGCAAAATTCACGATCTCTGGCGTATCGTCGTCAAATAGGTTTTGACCTACAAGAGCGATGTTTCCGCCATCCCATCGATAGCCAATTCGGCCATTCACGACGGCCGCTCCATCTATTTTCTCGGTAAGGCCACCCGGTAAAACACTTTCATCCAAGTTGAAGATGTCCGAGAAATAACTGGACTTGTAGCTGACGGCAGCGCTGCCAAACAGGCCATTATCATGCACATAGCTGGTGCCGAGCGTGAAGGATACGCTTTCGGCTCGGTCCAGTTCGTTTCCAGCTAAGTCGATCGTTTCATCAATGGCGGTATCAGGATCGTCTTCTTGAAACAGGAATTCATCAAACTCGGTGTCCTTTAAGGCGAGGCTGCCATAGATGCCCCAGTTGTCCGACGCGCTATAATCGAAAGAAAGCTCCAGCCCGTACAAAGTCGTCTCACCCGCATTATCGGTGATCGTAAATCCAAACTCATCGGTGAATCTGACTTGTTGGTCTTTGTATTGGCTATAATACGCGGTCCCGTTGAAGGTGAGACGCCCATCAAGCCATTGACTCCGCCACCCTGCTTCAAATGTATCGAGGAACTCAGGATCAAAGGTAAGAACGTTGAACACGTTTGACGCATCCTGAAGCGACCGGGCGATGAAAGTCCCGCCTGCGCGATACCCGCGGCGCGCACCGACAAAAACAGATTTGTCTTCATCGATATTGTAGGTGATTGCACCGCTTGGCAGCACGACATCAAAGCTATCCGCTTCGATTGGGTTTGAGGGCGGCACAAGAAGCCCAACGCCTTGTGTGCAAGAGATGGTAATAACAGGAACCGGAAGGCCAAAGGCAGCGCCAGGAACCGTTACCGAACAGGTATCGGGCGTGACAAAGAAGCCGTTAATAACGTTCTGTGTGCTGAAGGTCTCTTCATCATAACGTAAGCCGGCATCGAAATCCCATTTCTCAGTGGGCGAGTAACGCCACGCCGTATAGAGCGCCGTATTCTCCGTTTTGCTAAAGGTTGTGCCAGTGAAGGTCAGGATGCTGCCCTCAGGATCAATTGGAAACGGGCTCGTTGGGATAAGTTGCGTCGCCGACGTATCGCCGTCTGTTTCGGAGTCAAAATAATAGCCGCCGATCAGACCTGTCAGTTTATCAAAGTCGAAGTTCAAACGAATATCACCGCTGTAGATCTCTGACTCTGTTTCGCCGAAGGTTCCGACATCGCCGAATGGATTCTGCTCAATCAAGAAGTTATCGTTCGTCCGATCCGTTTTCTCATATGTGCCGACAAAATCGAGAGATAGATTGTCGGTGAAATCATACGTGACATCCCCTATAAACTTCTTCGTTTCAATATCCGCCGCGACTGCAAAATCCGAAAAAGTAAGGCGGTTATTAGGATCGAAACTGGCCAGACGTTGAATTCGTTCCGGCGAGAGGTTTCCCTCACCCGCTGGACCTTCACCACTGACTACTGCCGGTGTGACGCGGGCCAGATCACTTTCAGTATACTCCAGTGTAAGCTCGACCCTGAGGTCTTTTAAAGCTTCGGGTTCTAAAAGCAGTTTGCCGCGCAGGGTGAGATTGTCCTGATTGTTGTCATCCTCACCGCTTATGGCGTTGGTAATAATGCCATCGGTTTGATCGAAGTCACCACTCAAGCGAAACGCGACCTGATCCTTTATAATCGGCCCGGAGACGACCGCAGAATATTGCCGTTCACCAAACTCGCCGAGCCGAACGCGACCTGCCCCTTCCCAGTCATAGGTGGGATCATTCGCGGTCAGAACGACCGCGCCCGCAATTGAGTTCCGACCTTGGAGGATGGATTGAGACCCGCGCAGGATCTCAACTTGGTTGACGTCCCAGATTGAATCACTGCTCAGAATTGCGTTGGCTGATAGTGGCGTTCCATCAAGGAAAATATTGATGGCTTGTCCCTGGCCAGCGCCCCCTGTGCCGTTTCTGTTGATCCCTCGGATGTTGATATTGGTAATGGCACCGCCGATGACAGATGCATTTGGCGTTCTAGCGATCGCATCCGACAGCTGAAACACAGCGTCATTTTCTAAGCGTTCCGCGGTGAGCAGTTCGACCGAATCCACTGTTTCTTGGAGGTTTAGGCCAAGCTTTGTTCCCGTCACGATGATCGTGTTCTCTACCCGCTCTTCATCCTCAGGTTCGGAAACGGTTGGTTGCGAGATGGATGTTGTTGGTAAGGCTCGCTGGGCTTCGGTTTCAGGCACAGCCTCGACGATCGTGTAGCCGCTGCCGTTAGAGTTCTCTGCAACCAAACCAGAACCGGACAAGAGCTCAGCCAAAGCTTGCTCTGCAGACATTTGGCCGTCTATGGCAGGCGCGGTGAGCCCATCGACCAGCTCATTCGGCGCAACAATCGTGACTCCAAGCTGTGTCGAAAGTGCAAATAGGGAATCACTGAGGTCTCCTTGCGGAATGCTGACCTCCGCTCGCGCTTCGTCCATATCGCTTGTTTGTGCGGTTGCAGCCGGCACGGTCGCCGACAGGACAAAGGCCGATGCAGCGACGAACAGAGCACGCTTGTGCCATTGTCTTGGATTCAGTTTTTTCACAGGAAATACCCCTTACTCTCGCTTATACGCGAATGATTTTCAATCTCAACTCTAGGGGTAAGACAGATGAGACGAGGGATTTACCCCCCAAAAAAAAATAAAAATGCAGGGGTGGCGATTATTCTCTCTCGGCAGCTTGCCGGATGAGGATCTCGCCCGCGTCCGATCGATCAATTACGATGGGGTATAGATAGGTCAAAGTATCGAGGAGTGCGTCCAAATCTGTGGCCTGAAACGAGGCATTGATTGTTTTTGCACGCAATTCCGGAGGCAATTCGCTTAATCGTATTTCGACTTCGGAATATCGGTTCGCGTCGTCTACAATTTCACCCAGTGTCGCGCCTTCATAATAGAGGATGTTGTTCCGCCAGGCGGCAATCCGGTCGACATCCGTTTGTCGAACCTTTGATAGCCCGGTTTCATCCGTGGCTGAGACGATATCGCCAGCAGTCAGTTGACGATGTGTTTTAAGACTGCTCATCACGCCATCGACAACCAATGGAAAAGCGACATCGACTAATCCTTCGCGCACCGCAACACGCATTCTACCAGCGCTCTCACTGACTTCGAATTGAGTCCCAAGAACCGTTGCCGACATGTGGTCTGATATCACGGAAAAAGGTCGATCAGCGTCAGGCTGAACATCAAATAGGGCTGCGCCTTTGACGAGCGTGACTGCGCGCGCCTCTTGAGAATACGCCAAATGCATTTCAGACCGCGCGGCCAGCGTTACCTCAGAGCCGTCCGGCAGCGATACAACCTTTACCTGCCCTGTCTCTGACGCAAAAGCCAAGCGTTCAACCCGCGCATCGGTCATAATGGGATCGTTGGAAACAGTTTGGATCCAAATCAAGCTGACCGCGACGCACGCCAATGCAGCGGTTCCGAAGGCGAGCACCGAGCGAGGGCCTGACAGCACTGACCAGTCGAAAAATGCGGTTATACGTTCCGAAAATGACGGTCGTAGCAAGTCATCATCGAGATCCGTCACAGCCAGATAATCATAAGCGGACCAATAGGTTTCGGCTTGATCATAGACCTCTTCGTGACGAACGTCTTGCTTGAGCCAAGCTTCAAAAGCCTGGCGTTCCTCCGCATTTAGATTGCCTTCGCTCAGCTTCGCGCGCCAAGTATTGGCGACCTCAATGAGGGCGCGATGATCTTGGTCATGCTGAGTCATTCCGCATCCTCATGTCTTAGGTTTGACAGACACATTTGAATATCTTCAGCCGCTCGGCGAATATGTCGATCGGTCGGACTTCTCGACAATCTTAATCTACGCGCCACTTCCGACACTGAGAGGCCCTCCACACGATGGAGAATGAAAGCGCGCCGACGCTTTTCTGGCATCGACCGCAAGACATCATTGATCGCGCGCAATTCCTCATTTGCACTTAAGACAGCTTCAGGTGTCGAATTGACCCCTCGGTTTGGAAAATAAAGGTGCTCAATCTCAAAATCATATCGCGAGCGGGTGGCGCGCGAGCGTTTTGCATTGATCATCAAATTGCGGGCGGTCCGCCACAAAAACCCTTTAAGGCTTCGAATATCTGAAAGCTGTTCGCGTTCGATGAGCTTCTGAAATGCCTGTTGAGCGACATCATCGGGATCGGGCGGCCCATCTCCAAATGTGCGTCTGAGCGAGCTCACCAGCGCCGTCCAATGGTCGCGATAAAGAAGATCGACTTTCGCGGAATGTGATTTGGCTTTTTCCGACCCCTCTATGCGCGAGGGAGGAAGGGTCATTGGCTCAAGCCGACGACTGCTATTTCCCTCGAAATGATCGAGATCGCTTTTCACGTGACCACAACTTTCACAAAACAGCTCGGCGGCGAGCTCGACCCGTCTTATAGAAGAGAAAACCGCCGGATGCACCCTTGTTTGCAGCAAGCGCTTGGAGTTGGCCAACATGGCCTTTTGGGCCTTACTCTCGGAGAAGCTCTTCGATTCGACCACTGTCTGCATGACAGATTAGATGAACGTCCTTTTTAGAACGTTCTTTGCCGTTTAGCTGAGTGACTGTCTCGGGGCGAGTTTAGGACGCTTAAGCCATGGTCGCCTTCGACGTCAGAGAACACGAAAAGACCTGAGCCATCCTTGGCGACGTTTTCCCGCCCAAACTCAAGATTTCTTGCCGCGAACTGCGTCCAAGACTTCCAGAGTTCCCCGTCTGCACAGAGACGAGAAAGGATTCATTACGACTGCTCGCAAACCAAAGCCAATCTCACGAGCATCCGTCCCGGAGCGCTTAGGATTATCGGGTCAGAGGTTTCATTCATCCGTTTGTAGTCTGATCGTCCCGTTTTGTGCCACGTATACTTGATCTCGTGCGTTCAAACGCAGCTCAGTTCCATTGCTGACAATGCCGCCAGTGCGGATCCACTTGGCGACAAATACCGGGACCTTCGTGTTCCAACCGTAATTCTTTCGAGGGACGGCGTCGCCCTCTTTGGCGCGAAGCGTAAAGAATTGGCCCTCGGTGAATTCCATGCGTTCCAGATATTTAAATGGTCGACTTGTGGAAGACGTGTTCGGCTCCAGAACACTGAGTTGGAAAGCATCACCATTTTGCCCAAAACTGACTGTGATTGGGCGGCTGCCTGCGCCTCGTCGAAAGCGTGTGTCGAAGATATGTGCATTCGGCCGGCCATCGGGCTGCCGCCCTTCTTGCTCGCCGACATAAATCATCCAAAAGCGCGCCATCGAAGGTTCGTCTCGTCTGATCTCACGGTCGAGCCAAGTGCACTCTCCGGGCTGCAATCCGGCCGGGTCCACTTCAAACCCTCGATCCGCTTTTCGATACCGAATATCGAGCGTGTACCCATGGCCTCGTCCGATCGGCGTGAGATTGAAATTCATCCCCGCACCAGCACGACAAACCATATTGTAGTACCCATCATTCTGGGCGTACGCATTTGAGCCATTGAGACTTGTTATCCAACAGGCGCCTGCCAAGCTGGCGATCGCTATCAGTTTGGACATTTTTATCTTCGTTAACATGTCGCTCTCCTAAAAAATGTTGTGGGGTCGTCCCGCCTGCTTTTTCTGTTTTAAAATTGGTCCCGATTAAGGCGCCGACCGCGATCATTCGCAGCCAGGTATCGGAACGGAGGGCGCCGATACGACATCGCCTAAGCCCACGCTATTCCCGATCCGGTTGGCGCGATCTATTCCTTCCTGGACACTGTCCAGAATGAAGCCGACCGCACCACCACCGACTCTGCGGATACCCGACTCGGCTGCGCCATCCACCGCGCCGGACACGCGATCACAAACGGCGCCGCGAACCTCGCCAACCACATCCGGCGGCGTCATTGTTGCGATTGCGATTGTCGACTGATGTAGCTTTTTCATTTTTGCGCGTTCTAAGCCCGCCCAGGCCGCAATATTACTGCCCCTCGCATTTTCTTGCACAGCGGCGAGAATGCGGTCGACCGCTTCAAACTTTCGATTGATCGCTTCGACCGATCGACCCCCACCTGATCCATCATCCAGAAGACCGATCACTGTTCCTGTTTGCAGATCCACAGAAATACCTGCATCAACCTGTCCCTGCTCGGGAACGAAATAGCTTAGAAACCTGGGTGCACCTTCAATCATGGTTTTCAAGGATTTGTCTCGAGAATCATCTTCGAGTCGTTGTCGTCGCGTGGCGAGGTATAGATCTCGGTCAACCAAGCGTGTGAGACTGGAATCCGCTAAGCTTTCCGATTCAAGATCCGTCAATAAACCGCTGGCTAGCACCGCTTCCCGCTTGGCCGCCTCTAGATCTGTTTTGCTGCTAAACACGCGGGTTAGCGGCAACAAATCGACCGATTGCTCTTTATAGGTCTCTTCTCCCCTTGAGACGATTTTTGTAGTCTCAATCCAATATCGCAGGCCGAGTTCATGAATGCGGGATGTTTCACCAGGCGCAATCAGCGGCACCGAGAACAGCCTGCCATAGGTGGAAATCGAAGATGAGTTCGACAAGGCGTCCGACAGCTCGGTCTCATCTTGGGCTTGGATAACACCTTCCCAAGTTAGCTGGGCGCTGACGAAATCATCGTAGATTTGCGAAACACTTGGACCACCCGCTTCGGTGAAAAGCGTGATCTGAGACAAGAAGGCCTCGCGAACCTCACGCAGCTCATCGTCAGTCGCGGCGCGCCTTGAACGAAACGACTTACCAGCGATCCGCCGAACCGTATTTCCGTATGGCGTTTCAATTTGCAGATAGAGGCCGGTAAACGAAGGCGGAGTAAGTCGAGCCGAGCGCTCAGGGACCTGGATCATAATCTCCGCTTCGGCGTCTTGCGCACGCAAGACCAAAGCAACCTGTTCAGCGTTCAGACCATCAGGCGCTTGAAGCCACAATTCATGATCATTCAATTGATTCTGTAGCTGCTCACTTATCGCGCCTGCGACAGCGACGGGATCATCGAAATCGAGCATGATGCCGCCGGTCGCATCTGCAATTCCAGAAAACGCCGCGCCCAATGGCTGGTCCAGCGTTGCGGACCCGACCATAATAGCGGGTGGCGCAGCATCATAACGGATCTTCAAATCTTTTGGTGGCTCGGTGCGCTCTTCAAACGCCCCGTCGTAACCATCCGTGAAGAAAACGATGGCGTGAACGTCCGGCAGCGCGGCGACTTGTGCATAAGCGGACCATAGTGGGGAGCCATTGGTTGCTCGGGTCGCAGCGGTTCTCGCGACTTCTGACGGAAGGCTCGTCCAGGCCGTCATTTTTGCGCCAGTTCCGTCCGCCGATGCAGCGGCGAAAGACGCGTCGGGATAGTCTGTCAAAATGTCCGCGCCAATTGCCTCGACAATTGGTTCCAGATTGGCCCTTCGATATATATCTGGCACACTGGAAGAGGCATCGATCAAGAACACGATCTTCGGCCCCGACCTTGGCGTAAAGCGAATGGATCTTGGCACATCGTCGAGCGTGGCGGCAAAGCTGAGGGGTGATAGATTTTTGATAACTTGGCCGGAGGCGTCTAGGGCCTCGATCCGGAGTTTGATATTCGGATAGTGGCTGGCCGTGGCATCTAATATTCTAAGGTCAGCGATGGGCGGAGGCGCTTCAGATTCTGACGGCTCGAGCTCTCCGAACGCAGTTTTAACTTCGTCCGCCTTGATGACCTCTCCGGCAATGGTGATGGCGTCTCCTTCAATGATGCTCATCGTCCCGCCGAGCGACCGCGTTTGAATGGACGGCACGAACGTCGTCATTTCACTGGTGCGCATTGCGAGCAGTTGGGTGAGACTTTCAGCGATGGGGGCAAAGCTAATGGCGGTTTGGGCGCTAACGAGATCTGATTGGCTAATCGTCGTTTCGACCAGAGTAAAAGGACGTTGATTTGGCGTGCGATCATTACGCGCCAAAACGGAGACCTTCACCTCAGGTAGGCGCGGAGTATCATTCAGAGGCCGGAAGCGCGCATCTGTATAAGGATCGGTTGAGTCCGACCACAGGTTCGCTGTCTGCGAGACGCGCGTCTCTAAGCCTTCTGAAGGCGTTTCGATTTGAACCGTCGGTAGGCGACCGATCTCCGGGTCAAAACCTTGCATTTGCATCGCATCTAAGGGGATTGATGCATTGATCTGTTCCCAAAACGCAGTTCGGGGTTGCAGCTGCGGCACGGGTGCGAGTGGAACTCGTTCAAACGCTTTACTGAACGCGTCCCAGTCGGTTTGGCCGAGCTCGTCTGCTGTTGGACGGGTGCGGGAAAAGTCACGTAACTGGTCTGGAGCAGCGATTGAGACCAGACTTGGGTTTAGCTCCATCTCGGCCAAACCATTGAAGAGAAGGTTCGCCAATTCTCGAGGCGTGCCCGACCCGGATCTCAAAACACCGCGATCATCCCAGCGCACATACGTCATCGCATTTCGCCAACCGAAGCGGTTAGGCGGAACAGTGTCAAAGCTTTGCCTGACAAATGCGATCAGTGCGGCCGGGTCTCGCGCAGAAACCAGTTGATGAAACCGCCCCTCCAAGTGATCAGGCTGAGCCCGCAATTCGGTGCGCACCAATTCAAGGCGTTCAAAATAGGTTTTTGACTCAAGTGATGGTGCTTGCGGGAATGTCTCTTCCCGTAATTGAACTAGAAACCACCAAGCTGCGATTGCTGCTATGGCAGCCACAATCATTAGACTTGCAAATTTGCCTATTCGGCTCATGTCTCGACATCCCCGCAAGACTTTTTGATCATCAAAAAATTCAACGACGGTCGCAGTCCCATACGACCGTCACGTCTCGAATGATGAGCACTATAATTCGTCGACAATAATCGAACTGACAGCGATGGACGAACTGGCACGAACCCTGTCTGCCCCGACTGGTCGAGAGAGTGCGCCTTTGTCGGATCGAGACAAAGCCCGCATTGGCACTTCAATGACAAGTGCGTGCTTACGACTTGCGTCCGCTCGGACGGTAAAGTCGATAATCTCTACGCCAGTCTGATACGTTTGACGATTGCCGCTGAGTTTTCCGCTCGGTTTGAGGGGGATGTCCATTGAACGCAAAACCGTTCGATTGTCCGATCGAAGTTTAACCGAAACCTCTGGATCGACGAAGTTTGCCAGGCGGCGATCGAGGTCTAAGCTCGCGCTGAATAACTCAATTTGAAACCGGTATTGGGTGCCCGCCTGCAGGTCTGCTTGGAGCACAATCGCTTGGGTGTCTAAATCATGAGTGACCGGAAGTGTCCCCGCTGTCTCGCCATTTAGGGGTGCAACGGTCAGCTCGCTCGTTCCCAAGATCCGGTTCCGAACCATGTCGCCGGTCGCTTCGAGATAAAGTTTCGAATTCACATAGGGAGACCGCACAGTGACACGCCCTTCGGGGACTGCACTGGCCGCATCACCGAAGGCCCCAGCAGGCACCGGTACTTTCACAACCGGTTTGATGTTGGGAGCCTGTTTTATCTGCTGAGCCAAGGCCGCTGGGCCAATCATTGAACTCGCGGCAATAACCGCAGTGGCGACTTTTCTAAAAACCATTTCACATCCCTTTGTTTTGGCATCTATTCGCGCCTTCTTGCCTCGTATTTTTTATCTCACTATCCCGCTCTGGAGCTTCATTGGTCCTTGCTTCGGCAAGAACGGTCTTGTCTGTCTCACAATCGCTCCGCAAGATTGGCAACGATCGTCAGCACGTCTTTGTCGTCTGATGGCTCATTGCGTCTCACCTGGACTATAATGTGGCCCGTCGGGTGTTCGATTCCGTATGTAGTGTCACGGCTGGAAGCGGCGCTTCGGTAAACTGTGCTCGCATAGCCGTCTAAGCGCTCAGGCGTTTCATAGGCGTTCAACTGACTGAGTTTGAGAGCATCCGCGCTGTAGGAGGCGTTTATAGTCAACGGAAACCCTGCGCTATCGATCCCCCTATATTCGCAAGACGATATGTCATCCATCGCCCCCGCCGTGAACGGTTCGGCAGCTCCGAACGCGCCACCCATCTGAGCTCCACTTAAGACCGCACAGGGCATGAGGCTCGGCTGGCCGGCAGGTTCACTTAGATCTGGTAGATCAATTTTGACATTGGCGTTCTCGGCAACATGCGCGGCAAAAGTGACGAGTCGATCCGCCGTGGAGTCGACACTCAGCAAACGGATTTGAATTTGATGGCCGTCTGCTTCGAAATAAACAGCGTATGGGCCCCGCAATATTTCATCTGACAAAATTACGGCATTCGAGCCGAGCCCCGAGAGCGGTTCAATGATTGGGTCAATGTCGAGATTATAGCGATCAGCGCCGGGGTCTTTCTTCTCAGCGAAAGGCACCCGCTGGACCGCGACATTGCCTGCATAATCATTAGACCAACCGCACTCATTGGCTTCGATGAGAGAGGTCGAGAATGCAGTGTTGGCGCTGAGCCTTTTGGGGATCTGATTGACCGCGTCAATACTGGCGAATCCACACGCTCCTAGTGCAGGCCGTTCTGTAGGGACAAATGCATAAGCCGTCGAAAGATCGATTGGATCCATAGGAAGCGTGATAGAATCTGGATCGTAAGATGGGTTTTGATCCTGAGGCTGGGCATTGAGGTCTGTGTCAGGCGCGCCGCCGCAAGCAGAGATCAATGATACCCCGCAAGCGATAGCCGTCATTTTTGCAATATGACCGAGGAGTGGAGAAAAAGCATCGCTTCCTCTAGCCGCAAACAAAGACCGGTCTAACTGAAGACTCCATGGGGACACACTGCGAACCTTCAACATCCATTCCTTTTCTAAGATCTGGTACAGAGGCTAGAGGTTTAAGCGATGCAGGCAATTTCGGTATTCCGAAACGGACGGCATTGCATTCGGTCGAGAATTGGCGGCGGGTCGAGCCCGTCATTTTCGCTGAAAGCCCGCTGGAATGATTGGTGATGCCCTCGCTGGATGCAAAACGCTTGATGAAGCAACCATCGCGTTTCGCGATCTCACTCGGCCTTTAGGCGTAAGGGACGTCGTCTATGGCTATATGCTTGAAGCGAAGAGCTATATTAAGCACGATGTCTGCTTCTCGGTGACCATCTGTGACAAGCTCATGGCCGAATATGAATTCGGAGGTGGTCTCTCCACGGACCCCGTTGCTACGAGCTTAAGCGGGGATGGTTCACACTATGAGATTGATTTCTTTGAGTGTTTAGAGGTGGATCGTGGTCCCTGGCTTGCCCAGCGGAGATACATACGAGCAGTCTTATCAGCCGGATACACGAGGGCTTTGACCATCCCTTTCCATGATATCGAGAAGGTAGGGCACGGAGCCATGACGTTGTTTCAGGACCGCGATGGGGCGCCGCAAATGGACCCGACCATCCTTAAGCCGCTTGTGTATGACTTCCATACGCACGTTAAAAAGAACGGCCAGTTGCGACATCTATTTAACTTATCGGACAAAGAGACCGCAACTTTGCGTTCAACCGCCGCTGGAAAAACGGCATCGGACATCGCCAGCAGTGAAAATGTCAACATTCGAACCGTGGAATTACGACTCGCTAAGTCGCGCGAGAAACTGAGAGCAAGACATACAAGCGAAGCCATTTTTAAGGCGACAAATTTCGGAATCCTTTTCGACAGATAAATCCCTCTGAAAGAATGAAAATAGTTAATGAATATGGTGGACCTGGCTAACATTGTCGCGGAACAATCATTAGAGTCAGCGGTTAAGAAATTCCGCGATTTCCTGCGCCCTTATGGCGTGCGGGATATCTTCTATGGTTACATGCCAGAATCAAAGAGCTACATTAAGCATGACGTCTGTATAGCCGTCACATTTCCAGAAGAGATTATGGACCTCTATCTCCAAGGCGGTGGTTTAACTAATGATCCCGTAGCGACCGATGCATCGTCACCTAAGATTTATTACCAGCATGATTTCCGAGAGCTGGTGAAGCAAAAACAAGGGATGATGCTCGCCCACACTCAATTCATTCAAGGCTTGCTAGACGCGGGCTACACGACGGCGTGGTGTTTTAATCTACATGCCGTCGAAAAGAACGGCTATGCCGCGGCGACGCTATACCAGGACGTTGAGGGCACGCCTCAGATGGATCCGAAGGAGCTCCAGCCTTTCCTGCACACCTTCCAAAAGGAAGTAATTGCGCAAGGACTGTTATCGAGTCTTTTCGACCTAACACCTCGAGAAATCAAAACACTGCGGTTAACTGCGGCGGGAAAGACAGCGGCAGATATTGCTGCGATTGAGAATGTCAGCTCGCGCACAATTGAACTTCGGCTTGAACGCGCCAGAAGCGCTCTGAAAGCACGGACAACCGCCGAAGCCGTTTTCAAAGCCAGCAATTACGGCTTGCTTCAACGCGCCGATATTTAGTCGCTCGGTACGAGAAACACGATCATCCTTATCGCTTCGGAATACCGAAGTTGCCTCCTGCGAGACCTCGTCCATAGTCGCGGGATGTCAAAAGTTTTGGTAAAAATACTTTGGGTCGTTGGCATATCTGTGTTCATGCCGTTCGCATCCGCGCAGACGGACGGCGCGTGTTACGAGGCCGTTCAAGGCAAAATCGCTTGGGACTATAAAGGCAACACGCGGTGGAACCCCGCGATTGTAGAACGTCTTTGTGGAGCGACCCCGAAAAGCGTCGAACCGGCGAAGTGTTTTGAAAATGTCTTGCACGGAAATGTGAGCTGGGGCGGCGGCACGAACTGGCTGTGGCAAAACGCAATCAGTCTTTGTGCGGGCACGCCTGATGCCGACTTAAGCGTCGAATGCTTCACAAAGCAAATTCAGAGTAAAGTGCCGTGGCGCGACGCGATAAAAGTCTGCTCAGCGGCAAATATCCGCGAACAGATGGTTGAAAAACCGGCACCAAAGCGACCCTCCCAAACATTTCCGTCCATCAGCACGCGTCCTGCGGACCGTCCCGTCATAAATCCAAATCTCCCATCGGGTGTGCAACGGCCTAGCGACAGCGTAGCGGGCAGCGTCCGTCTACATACCCCAAACCTTCGTTCGCGAGCATTTGAAGATCTGTTTCAACGAAAGATGTCGCCGCAACTTGAGCGCGCGCTGATCGAGCTTGAGCATAACCCCTATGGCGGCTCCGGACGCATCGTAGGTGGCCTAGACTGTAATGATGAGCGGCGCGATGCTCACCCCAATGCGTCTGAAGTCTGCGACAATATCGATAATGATTGCGACGGCTTAGTCGACGAAGGGCAGACCCTTCCATACTATTTGGATGCCGATGGCGACACGCACGGAGATCCAAACAAACGACTGAACCTGTGTCCGGCGGAAATAACGGAAGCAGCAAATCAAGGAAAATGGCTCGTTCGCGTAGGCAATGATTGCGACGATACAGACCCGAACGTTTGGAACACGTGCTCATGAATTCGGCATTCTCTGTAATACGCATTTTTAAAGTATCCCTATTTTTCATAGGTTGGCACGCTGGTGTTACGGGAGCAGCTTTCGCACAAACCTGCCAGACACAGGCTGATTGCAGCGATGGTCTCTTTTGCACTGGATTGGAAATGTGCCGTCCTGGCGACCCTCGCGCTGATGCGCGCGGCTGTATTGCCGGTATACCTCCGAATTGCGATGATGGAATCGCATGTACGACTGACGGCTGTAGCGAGATCAATGAAAGGTGCGAGAGTTTTCCGCCGGACCGCGACAATGACGGTTCTGGGGATATGCTTTGTCTCGATTTGTTGGGTGAGCCCTTGGGACGAGATTGTGATGACGCCAATCCAAGGCGGTATGGCGGCAACTTAGAAATCTGCGACCCACACGGATTGGATGAAGACTGCGATATCAATACATTCGGCAAAAAAGACGATGATGGCGACGGCTACATTGATGCTGTGTGTCGAAACTACGAATTCTATCAATGAGCTCTATCCCTCCCCAGTTCAAATGCACTTAATGTGAAGACTTGATGCCCTGTTGGGCGCTGAGCATGTTGCGACCGCGTCTCCCAAACAAAGACACGTCAGGAGAAGCGCTTTAGCGGAGTTTAAATTAGATATATCGATGCTTTTCAGCGGCTGTTTTAGGGCGTCCCCAGACATCCAGAAAACCGGGAATAGAGTTGGCTCACTAGTCGCATAGGCGTGGATTTAGGAGAAATCCATGTCACCAGCCAATCCAATAGAACCACAACCGTAAGCAGAATGCGAAGAGAAAGCGATTTGTGGAGCACCGAGAGGGCAGAAACGTCCTTTTAGACCACGAGAAGTATGGGCAATTCGAGCACGCCTTGAAATGCTTGGCCAAATTCGAAATCTCGCCCTTCTGAACCTCGCAATAGATAGTAAGCTGCGCGGATGTGACCTAGTTAGCCTCAAAGTCTCCGATGTGTTTTCTGCTGGATCGGTCCGAGAACGCGCAATGGTGATTCAACGCAAAAACGTCACGCCCAGTCCAATTCGAAATCACGAAGCTCACCGCTACGTGGATCGTGGCGCATGTTCAACACTCAGGATTGAGCAAGGATGACTTCTTGTTCCCCAGCCGAAACAGCAAAAGCGAACATCTTTCCACGCGCCAATATCACCGGATAGTTGATTCCTGGGTTCACCAGATTGGTTTGAAGGTTTCAGATTACGGAGCACACTCGCTGCGACGAACCAAGGTTGCTCAGTTGTACCGGAACACCGGGAACCTGCGGGCTGTTCAATTGCTTCTCGGACATGCCAAAATAGAGAGCACGATCAGATACCTTGGGATCGAGTTGGAAGATGCCCTTCAAATTTCAGAGGCGCTTGAGCTTTGATGAGAGTCAGTTGTGGGGCGAGTTTAAGACGCTCGTTTGTTAGCAATCCCGCAGCTAATGCGAAAACCAAGCTATGGGAGGGCATCATACTAACCAGCCGGTCCGCTAAGGCGTTCAGAGTGCCAGGTTACGCCACGATTCAGCACAAACTCTTCTCTGGAAACTTGAGTCTTTTGAATGAACTCTGAGAATTCTTCCACCATTTATGCTTATCTGAGTTCAGTCATATTGAGTGCACCGAGATGCTATGCGAGATCGTTCGCAATTCAGGCTCAAGTCGTCGTACAAGACTATATGGTTAAAAGCGACCTGCCCCCGCAAAGCCCGCCAATCACAATCAACGCGGCACCCGCCAAATAGAATCCCACGGGACCAGATCGGTCAGCTTGTTCTAGCGATTTCAGACCAAGCGGTGGATACAGCAAGCTAACAGCCACTTTCGCCAACAATATATGCCCGTAAGCCGTCACAACAATGCCCGGCCAAGACCAGTCCTGATGAAAGACGACAATCAGCATTGCGGGCCAAAGCTCAAGCATGAACGTCCTCCACACAACGCCTGGGTGCCCTTTCGCGGCCAAGTCAGAAAAGAAGTCAACCCACATCTGTTTTTGGAAAATGTGACTGAGCCCCAACAAAATGAGTGGCAATGAGAGCAGCGTCTCAACCGCGAGAATGGACTCGGGACTTGTCAGCATGGAGCGTATGACTTTCTGGTCATCGCCGCTTCAGCCCACTCGGCGCGTAGCCGAACTTTCGCTTAAAGGCCGCGGCGAAATTACTTTGATGATTATAGCCGACAAAGTGTGCAGCGCGCGCGATTGACCAACCCTCTAATTGGATCAGGTGCTTCGCGCGTTCCATACGGATATCAGCGAGATAGGCAAAAACGGTTTGGCCAAATGCCTGCGGAAATTTGACCTTGAGGGAGCTTATGCTCATGCCTGCTTCTCTGGCGAGCTGATCAAGTGTGTGGGGTAGTCCGGGAGCGGCGATAATCAAATCACGTACTTTTGAGACCCTTCGGTAATCGTCCCGACCAAGAGGCCCTGAATTGGTCTCGTTCGAGCCACTTTGCATTAGCGTGCGCGCCAAAAACTCTAAGGCCGCGCTTTCGGTGAGCAGCCGCCCCACCACACCGCCGAGACTTGGGGTTGTGAGTTCACGCGCCAAGGCACTCAACCGGTGACACAAGGAAAGATTCGTAACCGTCGTTCGGCTGAGCGCTTGGTAAATGTCTTCTGCAAGATCATCGTCGCCGAACGCTTCAGGCTGGATCTGCAATAACAAACACCGCGAGCGCATGCCGGCTCGAATTCTGCTCGCCATTCGAATGTCATCCGACGCCGTGACGACGGCGCCTGAACCGGGCAGAAGCATCAAGCGACCGCTTTCCCCGAATTCGGTTTCGGTTTGCTCCGCGTCAAAGTTTACGGCGATTGTATATGATCGCGCGAGCATCCCTTCATGTTCAGAATCCGCCATGCTGATTAAATCGCTGGCGCATAGATTGATTCCGCAGGACAAAGATTGCACGCCAAGCACCCCACGAAAGAGCGCAGGCATCTCACCAGTCTCAGTATCGTGACCCTGCATCTTTGAATAGCGATATCCAAATTGATTTGAGGCGTCTTGGAACTGACGGGTGGTTGCAAGGTCACTGGATTGAGGCACACGCGCGTCCTTTATAGTGGTGGAGGCCTTTCGTTAGAGACGCGAAACTATGGGTGCATCTAGGTCTAGCTTCACGCATCATCTATTTGGCCTTCCGCATAAAACTATAGCCTGGGGGACTATTTCCGAAAATGCTAGGGATTGCGAGTCATTCTCAACATTGGCTCGTTTTTTTGTGCCGTCCCTTGGTTTTCTTGTCGAGGGTTCGCTTAGTGGGGGCTCAGGCTTTATGCGTAATCAGACTATATCAACTCCAAATCTACAAACTCTCAGACCGACCAAGCGTTTCAGTTTTCAGAAATCGTTAGCGGTCGGTTCAGCTGCAATCGCACTCTGTTCGATGGCGCCGTTGTTTAGCCATGCTCAAGAGACCGTAGACGATGATCCTGGTACAGAAGATGAGCTGCGCGTTGAAGACACGATCATTGTGAAAGGCCAGAAGCGAGACACCACTCTGCAGGATGCCGACATTGCGGTCACCGTTTTTACGCCTGAGCAGATCAAAATCTCGCGGATAAGGGACTTTCGCAGAATCGATGATTTGGTTCCGAACGTCCAATTCAATCAGTCGGGACAAACCAGCTCTGTGTTCGCAACCATTCGCGGGATTGAGTCGAGCCAGGACGTTGTGAATCGCGCCGCGATCTACATTGATGGCATTCCATTCCGAGAGCTAAGCAATGCCGTCCTCGACCAAATTGAGTCGATTGAGGTTTTGCGAGGGCCGCAATCGACTCTTTACGGGGCGAACACTGAGGCCGGTTTGTTTGTGATCACGACGCGCCAACCGACCGAAGAATTTGAGGCGGACTTAAGGGCAACCGGTTCATTCTTCAACGGCGATAACGCCTATAATGTGAATGGCTTTATCGGCGGACCGATTGTTCAGGATCAACTTAGCGGTTCGCTGGTTGTGAAATACGCTGACAGTGACGCCTATCTACAGAATCCGTTCGCTCCCAATGGTGAAACCGCAGAAATCAAAGAGTCTTTTGTGCAAGGCCGGCTCCTCTACACGCCAAACACATCTTTGACCCTTCGTGCAACGGCATACATGCTCGATATCGATGCGCCGGGTGTTTATGAAAGCGAATTTGTGCCGCTCAACCGGGCCGCATTCGACGACAACGTCTTCTTCAATCCATTTACGCAAACCGTTGAAGGCACGTTTCAGGACTTGTTCCATGAAGGCCGCCAGATTGGTGAGTTTGAATTCTTTAGCGATGTCCCGAAACAGACCGACGAGCAAGATATCGTTGTTGGGATGAGCCTCACAAATGAGATGTCATTCGGCAAAATCGATGCCGCATTGTCCTATGCGGACGTTGAGGACAGCTCGGCCGGACTCGATACGGACATTTCGGCTTTCCCGTTTCAGGTCGGGTTTCGAGCGAATGAGAAAGAGATTTGGTCGGGCGAGCTCCGCTTCACATCCCCAGACAGTGATGTGTTTGAATATCTGGTCGGGGCGTCCTGGTACCAAGAGGATCGCGCGTTCACGCGGTCGATCGCATTCTTTAATCCAGGCCTTGGTGCGTATGATGACTTTGGAGACGTTCCGGAATTGTTTGCCGGAGGCGAAGACTATGCCATCTTCGGATCAACAACATTCGGTCTCGGAATAGACGGTCTCTTCGGAACATTGGGGCTTCGTTACGATCACGCAAAACGAGAATCTTCCCAAGAGGGATATGAGATTGCGTTTGGCCTGCAGGCGATTACGTTCCTAGATGTCAGCGGGGAGTCAAGCTATGATCAATGGCTTCCGCGCGCAGCTCTACGCTATGAACCAAATGACAATCTTACGCTCTACGCCAATGTCGCGCGAGGTTACATTCCCGGCGGCTTTAACCTTGCAGCCTCTGCAGATCCCACGGTGGCCGAAGATATTTTGCGGTTTGGCGAGGAGTCAATTTGGAACTACGAGGTAGGGCTCAAAACAAGCTTCCCGAATGGTCGTGGCTATCTCAATCTTGCGGCCTTCTTTATTGAAAGCGACGGTTGGCAGGAGTTTGATGTCCTGACGGATGAAAATGGAGTGCTAACAACCCCCTCCTTTATTTCCTCCAACGCAAACATTGAGAATAAGGGCTTCGAGATTGAGCTGGTCTATGATCTCACAGATCAGCTGCAAGCCGCGATAAATTTCGGTTACACAAATGCTGTCTACCGAGACACTGAATTCGTCGTGGGCGGGCGCGGACAAGTCGGCGCTGCAGAGGATCTGGACGGCGTACCTGTGAAACTTGTCCCAGAGTATGACTTCAATGCTGCGGCCGTCTATAATTTTGGGTCCGGTTTTTATGCGCGTGCTGAGGCCAATCTGATCGGCGAAACACCTTTAGAGTTTCGAAGCCGAGAACTCGATCCTCTCACCGGGCGCGCGGTGCAAGATGCCGTCGCGCGTTACAATCTGTATCTCGGCTATGATGCAGATCGTTACTCCATCAGGCTCTTTGCCGAAAACCTCACCAATGAGCGGGTCGCATCGGGCCTCGCCTTTCCAAATCTGACTTTCGGGTTTGATGGGACGTTTTATGCACCAGTCGATCCCCCGCGCGTTGTCGGCATCGAACTTGAAGCTCGATATTAGTGGAATCCGCTTGCGAGCCAAAACCTTAGGAGACCAGATGCAAGCGCTCGTGAAAGCCGTCTTTGCTCTCATCGGCATGTCACTTCTCGCCTATGTCGCTTGGCGGTGGCAGATCAATGGGTGGCCCTCTTTGTTATGGGTCGCCACGGTCGTGCTTATGATGACTATTCGAGCGCCGTTCGCTGACAAAACCAAAACGAATGAGATTACTGAGCGCACGTCTGTCTCTGTTGAACGCGGTCTACTCATTCTGGTTTCGTTTGGCGGAACCATTCTACCGCTGACCCATCTAGCCACCGGCATTTTCGATTTCGCGAATTATCAATTACCGGAATGGGCCGCGGGGGGCGGCGGTGTGCTGCTGATCTTCGGGCTCTGGCTGTTCTGGAGAAGTCATGCAGACCTTGGACGAAATTGGAGCGTGACGACTGAGCTGCATGAGGACCAACAACTCATAACCACAGGCGTTTACAGGACTATTCGCCACCCCATGTACAGCGCCATTTGGATCCTATTTCTGATCCAGCCATTATTCGTTCAAAACTGGATTGCTGGACTCTCTGGCCCAATCGCGTTCGCCATTATGTACGTCCTCAGAGTGCCATATGAAGAAAAGATGATGCGCGAACGCTTTGGGGAGGCATATGACGACTATTGCGCCCGATCAGGACGTATCTTGCCGCGACTTTGAACCAGATTACCCAGAGCACTGCATTACTAGAGTACTGACGCTCTACGGCTTGTTATGCATCTCAGCTTACGCCCTGTTTTGCTCGCTTTTCGAAAACTCTCAGAGACTGTTCTGAGGCGATTTTTACTCGCTAGTCGCGGCTTTGTTGGTTTTGTTTTCACACACGCTGTTTTATCGTTGCCCATATCGGCGACGCGTACGAAAAGATTCGATCATGGAGCTTGATGCAAGAAGATGACAGACGATCAAAAGTCCACCCTGAGTCGTCTCAGCATTCTTGCAGCCCTTGCGGCTGCAGCGCTGGTCTGGATTTGCATGAGTGTTTTATTCTTCAGTTCGTTCAATCACTTCCTCGTAACCGCAATCTCAGGATTCAGCATCGCCGCTGGATTAGGCACGTTCTTTTCCGTTCAATTACTGTGGCGACTAATGCTCGCAAGAAAACCACCAAGCAAACGCCGCGGTCTCAAGTACGGTATAGCCGCAGGAATTCTGAGCCTTTTGCTAATGTCTTTCATCTACGCTGGCGTAGCTTACGCATTCGGTTATCGTTCGACTGACTTTCTAGACAATCTTTTCTCAGTCTTCTTGGTACTTGGACTTTCATTTGTGTTCGGCGGGTTTCTAGCCCCAGTCCTAGGTGGTGTTGTGGGGTACTACTCCTCAGAAGAAGCCAATCGTTGAGCATTCAACTCACGTGTGGGTTGTGTGTTTGGAGCAGACTTGAAAGAAGCGACTGAAACCATCTCAACGTTTCTCTGGTTTTTTGCTCAACCGATTACCGTCGGTGGCGTCGGCATCCATTGGTTTTTGATGCCATTCATTCTTTTGACATCGATTATGATCTGGAATTTTCCCGGGAAGAATGTCAAAAAGCGTGGCCTGTTATCGCTTTTAGTATTGCCTTTTATTTGGGTGTTTATTGGGCTTTGGGGCTCACACTTTTGGCTTGATTGGCAGTCTGGCGAGGTCAATCCTGAATGGGTTCAAATTCCGATCAAAGTCGTTTTGCCATTATCAGCCACACTCAGCGTTTTCTTCGTCGCTTATTTAATTCGTGCTCGGATTTTCGCTGCCGCGTTTGCAATCACCAATTTGTATTTTGTTTTTTTGCTATGAGGACCTTAGCGTCGATGGCCATCACTGGCCGATGGCTTTAATTCGAGCGACCAATATTCGTTTTGCCGCTGCCTAACTCATGCGAGCGTCCAATTTTAGAGCGACTTAAGCCCCTGAGCTAATGTCTCCTATTGCTCGCTTATGTGAAGGTCACTTCACTCGAAATTTTCCGGCGGTTCGAACATAGAGCAAGCATTCCGATTGCGGCGCGCATGAAACCAAATGTTCAACACCTTCGTCCGAGCCAAAGAACCCACCGGGCGTTAAGGCAGTTTCATCGGTTAGGCCCGAAACTGCATGCTGGATTTGGCCTTGAACTGTGACGGCTTTGATATCGGCTCCCTCGGACAAGACTTTTCCACTAAAGCCAGCCGGGAGTTTCAGCATGGAACCGCTGGGCTCACCTGCGATTAAATCTCCCCACATAAGCGCGACCTCTGGACCTACTATATCGGCTGCGATCCAATCGAACTCATCAGCGGTCATCCACATCATGTTCGAACGCATCAGATTCAAAGGCCGTTCGCCATTGTCGAAGGCTTGATCGCCGGGTTGAACCAGGTACGGACCTTCCAGAATTTCCAGAAACCCAGTGCCGCCCAGACCGGGGCGCGCAGACGTGATATGCACCTCACCCGCGGGCTGCGTCCAGAACGTGCCCGGGCCCATCCACATATTTGCCGCGTCCGGATCATCATTGTGAATCTCGCCGCTGATCACGATCGCCCGGTAGGTGATATTGTGAATATGCGGCGGTGAGGAAAATCCTTCCGCGAATTTCAGCAAGACGCCGGATGGCACGTCTTCGCGGATGTCTCCCCAGAGCACTCCGGCTTGCGGGCTGGCATCGCCGCGCGCCGGGTTCAGAGGCACGTAATCGACCTGGTCTGGTGTCACAACGCGCACCGAGTCGAGCCGGGCTTCGCTCAGCGGGGCGAGCGCGCTCGTCTTGCAAGACGCGAGGACTGCGAGACCACCAATTGATGCAGCTAGGACGCTAATTTTCATGTGGTGAACTCCATCTTGCGAGGTCGCCTAGACCGATATCACAACCTTGCCGATGGCCATGCCTGACTCAAGCTTGGCATGAGCGTCTCCAGCTTGCTCGAGCGTAAAATCCGACGGATCAAGCAACGGCGTCAAACCACCCGCATCAACAATCTTGGCCAGCTCCGCCAGGATCGCACCATGCTTTTCCCGGCCAACATCATGCATCATCGGAATCAGCATAAAGATGATGTGTAGAGACAGGCCTTTGAAGTGCGCGGGCGAGAGATCGAGCTCGACCAGAGCAACCGTCGATGCGACATGGCCGTTCAGCTTCGCCGCCTCGAACGAGTTGGTCATGTTAGCCCCGCCAACGGAGTCGAAAACAAGATCGAAGCCAGCGCCGCCAGTATATTTCTCGACATAGTCAGACACGGGTTCATCTAAGAAACTGATCGCGGTGGCACCGTATCCTTCAATGATGGGTGATTGCGCGCCGCCTGCGCCGGTGGCGTAGACGTCTGCCCCGAAGTGTTTGGCGAGCTGAACCGCAACATGGCCAACGCCGCCTGCACCGCCCTGCACAAGGACTTTCTTACCGGCAGCGATACCCGCGCGCGTCAGTCCTTCATAGGCCGTGATCCCGACGAGCGGCAGAGCGGCGGCTTGCTTCATGGACAATGATTTCGGTTTGTGAGCGATCAGTCGCGCATCGGCGCTCATATACTCTGCCAGCGCGCCCTGCAGCGCCATCAATCCGCCGGCGCAGCCATAGATCTCGTCGCCCACCTCGAACCCGCTCACGCCGTCGCCCACCGCCTGGATCGTGCCAGCGAAGTCCATGCCGAGAATGGCCGGAAGGTCGGGCGAAAGCGGAAGCTGTTCCTGGCCAAGCTGTCGGATCATTGTATCGACTGTGTTCACGCTGGTCGCCGCGACTTTGACCAGCACTTCGCCGGCTGCAGCTTTCGGCACGTCGCGCTCTCCGGCCACAAAAGTCGCGTCGGGACCATAGGTTTCAAGGATCATCGCTTTCATCGGAACATCTCCATTAGAGTTTCCGACGCAGCTATCATCATAGCGATCATCCAGATAACCGGGACAATTCGATAATCTGTTTTTTGATTTCGGGCATAATACCCGAAGCACCTGTTCTAGCTATTCGCGCTCCCAAATCGGCGGGGATCCAATCTTCTCGATCAGAAAATCAATGAATACCCGTACTTTCGCGGTCAGCACATTCGACTTTGGATAAACGAGCCAGATCGCGGACCCATCATCGACCTGATAATCTGGAAGAACGCGCACGAGCGAGCCATCTTTAAGCTCATTGTGGATACTCCAGATGGAGCTCATCGATATTCCAACGCCAGCCTTTGTCGCAAGCCGCATACTGGCGCCATCATCGCAAACCAGGCGTTGCGGGCTTTCCGCTGGTGGAAAAACGCACGTCCGATTTTCTTCGGCGACCAAGGTTCGCGCCTTGGAGTTTACGAAGGCTATGATGCGGTGGCTGGCCAGATCATCTGGCGTTTTGGGCGTCCCATAAGCCTGCAAGTAGGATGGTGCCGCGCAGAGCACGCGCTTATCCTCAGCGAGTTTGCGCCCAATTAGCGTGCTGTCTTCGATTGCAACATTGCGCAGGGCGAGATCATACCCGCCTTCGATCAGATTCGTCTGCGTATCAGAGAAGCGAAGATCAAAATCGACCAGTGGGTATCGGTCGAGAAACTCTGGCAGCACGGGCGCGATATAGAGCTGTGCAAATGTGCTGGACGCGGCGAGCCTTAGCGTTCCACTCGGCTCCGAACCGCCATGGCCAAGCGCCGCGAACGCTGCGTCCTGCTGGGCCAGTATTTCATGCGCGAAGGGCAGGAATTCTTCACCTTCTAGTGAAAGCGAGACCTTGCGTGTCGAGCGATGCAAAAGGTCTGCGCCCACCTGCAGTTCCAGCTTAGCCAGCCGCGCGCCGGCGACTGCGGGCGACAAGCCGAGCTGACGTCCGGCGGCGCTAATGTTCAAGAGATCAGCCGCCATAACGAAGAGGCGAAGCGCATTGGTATCCATGCTTGATTATATCCATTTTCTATATTCTGTTTCGGATATATGCCAATTTATATCGCTCCCACAAGAAACTAAATCTCTAGCGTGACTGGGGACGGACCATCGCCCACAAACCTTGGAGAAGCGATATGCATGTTTCAGCCAGCGTGAATTACCACGTTCATAAAAATGAGCCTCAGGCCTTCGAGTTTGATGTCGATGGTATCATTGGGAACCTGGTTTCGCCGGAACTGGTGACCACGCTGATCGAAGTGCGGGACCTGAGAGGTCAATCATTCGTCCCTCAGTTTGACGCAGATGGCATTGTGTTCGTCGAACAGCCGAGCGCGGTCCAGGATTTCGAGCATGGCAATGATTGGCAAGCGACTTATGACGGTGAACTTCAGCAGCTATTGAAGTTAAAAATCGGCGCAGAGGAAGTCATCGTCTTCGACCATACGGTGCGGATTGATGACCCTGCTGCGGCGCGGCGCCCAGCTCGCAATGTCCATAATGACTACAACCAGGCCGGTGCGGAACAACGCCTGATCGATATTGTTGGAGAGGCGCGCGCGAAGGACTTCCACAAGGCCGGATATGGCTTTGTGAACGTCTGGCGGCCGATCGAGCATACAATCGAGTCCTCGCCGCTCGGCTTCATACGACCACGCTCAATGACACCACATGACTGGATAGATATCGGTCTGATTTACCCCGACCGGTTCGGCCAGATTCTCGGGGTCGCCGCAAATCCCGCACATGAGTGGTTCTTCAAGTCTGAAATGAGCCCGGATGAAGCGATCATCTTCAACATCTACGACAATACTGGACGGCCACACCTGGCGCATAGCGCTCTGGATCTGCCCGGCGACGCCGACGTGACGATCCCGCGAAAGAGCATCGAAAGCCGCACGCTCGTCCGATACGCCTGAGCCCTTCATGAGGCTCGCAACTTCCAATTCAAGATCAGATTGATCGACCAAGAAAGCAGATAAAGCCATGTCTACGACCTCACTTGAACAAGCGCGCACAGTAGCTCGCCCGACACGCCAAGCCATGCTGGAGCGGCATCCTTCAGTCCACACCTTTTGGAACAGCAACGAAACCGTATTCGAGAACGCCTGGACAGAATGGGAAGCGGCTGGCGGCGATAATAGCATCGTGTTGGATCACTCACTCTACGCCCCAAAACTGCGCGAGGCGATCGAGCGGAGTTGGGCAAACCCCAATGAAGAAACGACCGTCAAAGACCTTTGGACGGAAGTGTTTCCAGGCGTCTTCAAAGCTCAGTTCTTCGATCCGGATCGCTTGAACGACCTCAGAGCCTATATGGATCGCGTCGCCGATGCGGGTATTCCGCTCCGCCCCCCATACGGCATCGTCCTTAATCGCGGCGGCGCCATGCTGGATCCACGCTCAGAAGGCTATCTCGCAGCGCCCGGCTTTCAGGCCTTCTATCGCGACCTGATGGATCATTATATGCGCCCGATTTCTCGGCTGCTGTTTCCGGATGTGTTCGGTTATGACACCCAGACCTTCGGGTTTTCCATTCAATGGCAGGCTGGGAAAGACACGACCTTGCGTCCTCATACGGATGCCTCCGCGGTGACCTTGAACATCAACCTGAACTTGCCGGGGGAGTCCTTTTCCGGTTCAGCAGTCCGCTTCATGGATCCGGTTGGGCGCAAAGTCGAAAGCCTGAGCTTCGAACCTGGGACAGCGATGATTCACCATGGCAGAGTTCCACATGCGTCCGAGCCTATCCTGGAAGGGGAGCGACATAATTTTGTCCTCTGGCTCTATGGCGAGCGGGGGCAAATTCCGCGTCCTGGCAGCCCAATCGCGACCGCCAGTCCAGAAGATCGCTGGACCATTCCAAGCACACCATCCGATGGCATCGCACCCTTCTAAAAGGTGAAGACGTGCCAAACTCAAATCCAAAAGGATACAAGATATGACCAAGACTATTCTGATCACCGGCGCGACTGACGGCATCGGTCTCGAGACCGCCAAGATGATGGCCCCGCTCGGACATTCGCTCCTCTTGCATGGCCGCAGCGTCGATAAACTCGCGGCAGCGAAAAGCGCTGTGGCCGCGATCGAAGGTGCCGGTGAGATCCGCACCTACCAATCTGACCTCACCGATTTAGCGCAGGTTCGCGCGATGGCCGAAGCGCTCAAGAGCGACTTCAGTTCGATCGATGCACTGATCAACAATGCGGGCGTCTTCAAAATGTCCAACCCGCTAACGCATGACGGATTCGATGCTCGGTTCATCGTGAACGTGGTCGCACCATACGTGCTCACCAAAGCGCTTCTGCCGCTTCTGGGCTCAGAAGGCCGCGTGGTGAATCTGTCCTCGGCTGCGCAAGCGCCAGTGAACCTGAAAGGCTTCCTTACCAAACAGGCTTTCAAAGATGGCGCCGCTTATGCGCAAAGCAAACTGGCTCTCACCATGTGGTCGATCGGCGTGGCACATGAGCTGGGCACAGGCGGGCCGATGATCGTCGCCGTCAATCCTGCCTCATTCCTTGGCAGCAAGATGGTCAAGGAAGCCTATGGGCATGCCGGACACGACCTGCGCATAGGCGCGGATATTCTGACGCGCGCTGCGCTCAGCGACGAGTTCGCGAACGCCTCAGGGCGATACTATGACAATGATCGCAAAGCGTTCGCGGAGCCACATCCCGATGCGCTGGACCCATCCAAGAACGAGCGAGTTATCGAAGCGATAGAGCAGCTGATCCGCTAGGCAGCGCTCCCGCCAAATTGATCCCGGCAGACTGAGACCACCTCGGGCTGACACCCTTCTTATACCTTCAAACCCCAACCCTTCGAAAGGATCTCCCCATGAAATATGAAGGCTTCACCACGTTCAGCGTGGACCAGAAAGACGGCATCGCGACCGTCACATTCGACTTCGGTGCCGTGAATGTTCAAGGCCAGGAAATGCTGGCCGACCTGAACAGCCTCGCCATGCGCCTCGAGCGCGATCGCGAGACCAAGGTCGTGATCTTCCAATCGGCTAATCCGGAAATCTGGGTCTGCCACTACGATACCGAATTGCTCAAAGACATGTCGGACGAAGCGGTCTCGCGCGACGAAGCCGAGCTACTCGATTTGCAAGCTGTGTGTGAACGGATCAGCAAAGTGCCACAGGCCACCATTGCCAAACTCGAAGGCTTCGCCCGCGGCGGCGGACATGAGCTGGCTTTGGCTTTGGACATGCGTTTCGCGGTGCGCGGAAAGTTCAAGTTCATGCAGATGGAAGTCGGCATGGGCATCCTGCCTTGCGGCGGAGGCGCATCCCGCATGGCCCGCCAGACCGGCCTTGGCCGCGCCTTGGAAATCATCCTCAGCGCCCGCGACTTCAGCGCAGATGAGGCCGAAGCGATGGGCACGATTAATCGCGCCTTTGATACGTCTGAGAAAATCAACGAATATATCGACACTCTCGCGCGGAGAATTGCGAAATTCCCTCCCGAGTCGATCAATGCCTGTAAACAAATGGTCTATGAGTCCATCGACAGACCGATTGATGATGCTTTGAAAGCCGAGGCCTATTGGCTGTACCAGGCGACCAGCAAAACCCCGGCCCTGAAGCGCTTCACCCTCGCTGATGAGCAAGGCCTCGAGCACGATATCGAGAACCAGCGCAACTGGAACGATCTCGTCATGCAGGTTCAGGAGATCAACTAAGACAGTGCCTACTCAAAACCCGGCTCCGACAAGAGGCGGGTTTTACTTTGTCGCGGCTCAATTTTCAAAATCCGATTTTCTAACTGAGTTGACCTGAGCCGAGTTTTATTCGGCTCGGGTCTTTTCGATTATGCTGACACCATTTCAGCAACATGTGAAACTGGTGCGATCTTGTAACCATCAAACGCCATCGAGAAACTCGCGCGCCCGCTTGAGAATGACCGCAACTGGCCAACATATCCGAACATTTCCGACAGCGGTGCAAGCGCTGTAACTTCATGCTCGAATGTGCCGGCGCTCGGTTCAGCAACAATGGCGCGTCGCGAGTTTAGATCTCCAATCACACTGCCGAGATAGTCCTCCGGCGTTGTGACATTCACCTTCATGATTGGTTCAAGCAGGACAGGATGCGCATCAACCATCGCGCCGGAAGACAGGCCCTCGCCTTCGTCATCCAAATATGAGTTCATGCAGTCGCTGTCCCACTCTGCAAGATGCTCAACCAGGTTGGCGCGCGCAGTGCGCGCACTTTCTTCTAGAGCTTCCGGCACAGGTCCTGTGATCTGTTCACCATCTTTCCAGGTCCGGGCTGTCATGGACAGCAAATCAATTACGCCACAAAATTCAGCTTCGACACCTATAGGCAGCTGCACGACAAGCGCCGCCGCGCCGAGGCGATCCTCGATCATCTCGACGACACGCGTGAAATCGGCGCCGAGACTGTCCAGCTTATTGATAAAGCAGATCCTCGGCACGCCATTCCGGTTAGCTTGTCGCCAGACGGTTTCCGATTGCGGCTCAACGCCCGCAACGCCGGAGAAATCCATCCGGTCAATAAGAGCTCGATCGGGCGTTTCAGTCTGCCTCATATCTACAAACCAAAACCCGACCGATACGACAAAATGAACACAGCATTTCTTCTAATGGCTCAGTATGATGGACAAGCGATCATCCCCGCAGAAACCGTCTGCAAACACTATTTTTCCCATCTTTCGTATCCAAAGTTTCTTAGGAAGGTAAACGCTCAGCAAATTGATCTCCCACTCACCTATTTCGAACAGAGTCAGAAAAGCGCCAAAGGTGTCCATCTACAGGATCTCGCCGAGTACCTGGACAAACGTAGGAGCGTTGCATTGCGAGAATCACGGTCATTCCGCTGATTCAAACGCCCGCATCTGTTAAGTCGCCGACAGCCAAAAGCTGTGCACAACTATGCGAAGTACAACATCACGAAAGTTCGCGCCGTTAAACTCTGATTTAAATAGGAATTTTTTTGCAGTCCGTCCAATCCATCATAGGAGCGACTGAAAACGTATAGTCGAGAGACGTCAGCATCTGGTTTTACCTTCTAGGCCTCAAAGGCGCACATGCCTGCTGCATCGTGATGGAAAGGGAAGCTCGCACATGGCCAGATCTCTTAAAGATCACCCCGCACTCTGTCGGCTTTTTTCGTCATCTAACATTGGCCGCTACGCGTTCGTAACGGCCCGAGGGGACATGTTCAGCGTCCGCGACGTCCCAAGTATACATGTAGCTCATAGCCGTGACGGCGGTTCCGTCCTCCAATGAGACAAGCACTTTTCTTTGGATGAATTCATGGGGCTCCGGCCAGTTTTCCGAACAGGCCTCGTAATCATCGAGGACCGGAAATACGATTTCAGGCGCGGCTATCCGATACACTTCTCCGAATACGCGATCGCGCGAGTTCGCCGAAGGAATCGCGCCCGGATAGAAGTTTTGCCCCGGATCGTCGGGGTCATTGATAATGTAGAGTCGAGCTTGGATCCGGCCACGCCCGATCAGTTCGGAATTCGCGCGTAATAAGGCGCCATTTGGATGCTCAGATCCGGTTTGAAGCGTTCCGTAGACGAACAGCAAAACACCTGGGGAATGCATGTGAAGCCGACCTCAATTGAGATGTAATCGCTGGGCAGATATGCCAGCAATGGACACAAGACAAGATGATTTCTCTTTTCCTGCAAAAATCCTGACTGTTCGTTCGCCGGCTTTCGTTGAAGTCGTTTCAGAGGTTTCGAACGCTGCTCCCGATCCAATCCGCTTCTCCAATCGACACGATGACGACATTGCGCGCCGCCTCGACAACGCGCTACAACGTCATATGCGCACCACAGATTCCCAAAAACCTGATCTTCCTTGCGTCATCATCGCGGGAGGAATGTCGAAACGGTTCGGACGCGCAAAAGCCGAGGCGCTTTTGGGTGAGAAAACACTGACAGAACATATGATCGATCGCGCAAGGACTCAAACCAACGGCCCGATTGCCGTAAACGCGAAGCACGTTCCGAAAGCACCTGAAGGCGTATCTATCATTACGGATGTACTAAGCGGAGAGATCGGCCCTCTTGCTGGCCTTCACGCGGCACTATCGTGGGCGAAAGACCGAGGACATTCATCCGTTTTTACAACGCCCGTCGACACGCCTTTCTTTCCGGAGAATTTGGTAGAACGGCTCATTCAAAGCGGGCCATGCGCAGTCGCGAAGTTCAACGATCGACTGCACCCACTTTTCGGAATTTGGGACGTGGCGCACCTCAGTGTGCTAGAGGATGCGGTCCGTTCGGGCGTTCGGTCGATGCATGATTGGGTGGGGTTATGCGCGGCGAATAGCGTAGAATTTCCCGACGCACCGAAGCACGCGTTCTATAATATCAACACACCCGCGCAGCTTGAAGAGGCGGAGCGTTTGTTGGCCTTGTTCAGCGGTCATGATCGCTGAATATCGATCCGGGTGTATTTGAAAGACGGCGTTCGGCTGCGCGGGTCGACAGCTGTGTCCAATAGAACGTTCGCCTCAGGATAGTAAGCGAGCACGTCTCCGCGAGGTAGGTCGAACGGATACGGCGTCACGTCGGTCATCTCGCCATGCTCTGAGCGCAGCGTAACGGTATCCCCGTCAGCAAGCTTGAGCCCTTCCAAATCATCAGGGTTCATCATCACACACCACCGGGTTTGGGTGCCGCGATAAGAGTCTCGCTCCTCATAAATAATTGAATTGAATTGCCCTTCACTTCGCACCGTCGACAGTGTGAAAGATCGCCCCTGTTTTCGTTCATTGGGAAAGCGGTGTGTTTTGAATTGCGCTTTTCCCGACGGCGTTCTGAAAGTCGGTTTGTGAAGAATTCGGTTCTGAATGTGAAACTCGCGCTTGGCATCATCGATATGCGCCAAGTCGGACATGCCTGGCACAATTTCCGCGATGGCTTTTCTAACCTCCCGATGGCGTTTGAATGCCTGAAAGTCGATCTGGGCGTTAGGCAGAATAGCAGTCGCCAAATCCGACAGGATAAAACTCTCTGGACGCACACCGCTCAGGCGATCAATACCGCCATCGCTAAGGCGCACAAAATTGAACATCGATTCCTGCGTCGTGGATTCCCATTCCTCATCACGAGCAGTGACAGGCAGAATGAGGCTTTCGCTATCGTCGCAGCCGTTGACGTGGCCTTGATTGAGGGTGGTGGTCAGAAAAAGCTTGAAGGGAATCCGCGACAAAGCTTCGCCGGCCCAAGCCGAGTGAGGATTTGCCGCAAATAGGTTGCCGCCCATAATGATGGCATTGTCTATCTCGCCGCGATGCGCAGCTTCCATACAGGCCATCGTGTCCATGCCGGTCTTTTCCGGCAAGGACACACCAAACGCCTGCTCTATCTTGGCAATGACCTCACCGGCTAGAACTGGTTTAACGCCGATGGTTCCAACACCCTGCACGTTCGAGTGTCCCCGCAATGGCAACAGGCCTGCGCCCGGTCTTGCGATCATTCCACGCATCAATGCCAGCGCAGCAATCGCCTCGATATTATCGACCCCATTCAGATGATGGGTCATGCCCATGCCCCAAGCAAATACAGCTGACTTAGACTTTGCATAAAGATCTGCGGTTTGCTCAATAAGCGGCCGGGCGACGCCGCAACGCGCCACGATTTCATCCCAGGATGTGTTTCGAATATCGTCTAGATACGTGTCGGCGCCTTCTGTGTAAGCCTCAATAAAGGCCTCATCGAGCGCACCTTTTTCGAGAATTGCTTTGGCAAGCCCTTTGAACAGAGCCAGATCCTCACCAATCCGCGGCTGCAGATAAAGCGACGCGATCTCAGTCCCGCCCGCCATCAGAGATTTAGGGCTTTTCGGCACAGCGAACTTGACCAGTCCGGGCTCTTTGGCTGGATTGATCACGATCACTTGGCCGCCGCGATCGCGAATGTGCTTCAGCTGATGGATCAGGCGCGGATGATTGGACGACGGGTTCGCCCCAATCAGAAAAATTAGATCGCATTTGGACAAATCTGCGAGCTCAACCGTCGCGGTGCCTGTCCCAATCGTCGAGCTGAGCCCCACCCCAGTGGCTTGGTGACAGTAATAGGAGCAATTGTTGACATTGTTTGTTCCGTACAGGCGCGCAAACAGCTGAAAGACGAATGCTGCCTCATTCGAAGATCGACCCGATGAATAAAAGAAGCTTCGGTCCGGGTTTCCCTGTTTCAGTCGGTTGGACGCCAGCGCAAGCGCTTCGTCCCAGTCGATTACGGAGAACCTATCAGAATCAGCGGGCTTATAGATGGGCGAATTCAAGCGCCCTAGTCGCTCAGTCTCTCGGGGGGTGAGATCTCGAAACTCGGAAATCGTATGAGAGAACACCTCTTCTGGAATGGGTTGTTGGATATCGGTCGATTGCGCCTGCACGCTCTTATTGCAGACCGATGGAAACTCTCCCAACTCATTGGTCATTCCCCCGAGTTGGCCTCCCATGCCGAGGGCGCATGCCTTACAAGTGTTCTTCGCTGAAAGCGCTTTTGCAGAGCTACGCAGGCCGATACGTCTGACCGTATCAAGCGTGTACAGAATTTTCTTCGCACCGCCGCCGATCTGCGCCTTGTTCATCGCTACTCCTCGATTGGTGTTCTGCGTTAGCGCAGGACGATCGTTCGTTGACCGAGCATGACCACACGTCGCGATGCATGCCATTTCACCGCACGAGACAGGACACGGGCTTCGATATCTCGACCCTGTTCTACTAGAAGTGCCGGGGTTTGAGAATGGTCAACACGTTCCACGTCTTGTTCAATAATTGGCCCCTCATCCAAGTCCGTGGTCACGTAGTGCGCGGTTGCACCGATCAGTTTCACGCCGCGTTGGAAGGCCTGGTGATAAGGTTTTGCCCCTTTGAAGCTCGGCAAGAAAGAGTGGTGGATGTTGATGCAGCGCCCTGACCATTTCGCGGAAAGTCCGTCCGACAAAATCTGCATGTAACGCGCCAGCACAACCAAATCAGCGCCGGCCTCCTCGACCACTTTCAGGAACTCCGCCTCGCTCTCCATTTTCGTTTGCTTCGTAATCGGAATGTGGTGGAACGGAATATCGTAGAAGTCCGCCATCGGACGCATTGTGTCATGATTGGATACAATCGCTCTAATATCGATCGGGAGAGATCCAATTTTCCAGCGGTGCAATAGATCGTTCAAGCAGTGACCAAACTTCGAAACCGCGATCACGGTCGGCATTTTTTCATCGGACGAAGTCAAAGACCAATCCATCTTGAACCGCGCTGCTTCCGTCGTGAAATCAGCTCTGAACGCCTCGATATCTAATGGCTTTTTACCTGCGGCGCGAAACACAATTCGAGTCGAAAATTTATTCGTCTCTTGGTCGCTATGAGCGACCACATCATCGATGAAACCGCCCTTCTGATGAATAAAGGTCGAAACAAAAGCCTGTATGCCGGAGGCATCCGGACAAGTGAACAAAAGGATCCAGGAGGTTTTCATTATTGGTTTCCACTTATCGAAGTAAGACACGGCGCGTCATGCGTTGCACTCGCGAAACCGGTTTGCGGAACGGATTGAAACATAAGACTGTAATCGCCTGCGGGCTCAACACGGTGAGACTTAAAACTAGGAGGGAAAGCTAAAGATTGGCTTTCCCTCCTGGATTATTGTCAGTTTTAGCGCCGCGATCTACCACGCGGGTCCGGGATTAGAACGATTTGTACAAACCGACCCTAAACTCCCTCGGCCGCACGGTGAAGACGCGATTGTCTGAGAAACGCGGCCAGATATACGTAATCGCTCTTTCGTCCCAGACATTATTTATGGACGCCCATACTGACCATCCGTTGTCGGAATTTATACCAACGCTCAGATCGCCGATATCATATTCGGGCTGTAGTTGCGGCACGGTTGCCCCCGCCCCAAACAAGGCTACAGAGGCATTTGTTCCGTTCACTGATTCACCAGTATAACTATAATCAAAACGACCATAGCCTTCCAATCCATCGCCCCATGGTAAGTCTCGGGTATATTGCACCCCGGCGCTCCATTTGAGTTCCGGCGTTGCCGGTAAGGCATCCCCAGCTTCACCCGCAATCACGGCTCCACCCGCGAGGACAATATCCTCATCGATTGTGGCATCGAGATAAGTAAACGCAGCTGACAACTCTAACCCTTCTGTCGGGAGGAAGGCGAATTGCCCCTCCACACCATTGATAGAAGCGTTACCCGCATTGACGATAGAGGATCCAGCGATGGGCAGAATCGCCTGAATCTGGAAGTCTTCCCAGTTCATCATAAATCCGGTTAGATTCACGACCGCTCGACCATCCGCTAAGGTTGATTTTAGTCCAACCTCGTAATTTATGAGTTTGTCGCTATCGAATTCTTCTGGTGCGATCGCAGCCGCCGCTGGCGTTTGCACGCCTCCGTTTCGTCCACCTATTCGAACGCCTTCGGAATAGGTGAAATAGGTCAGCACATCATCCATCGGTTTATACGTGATGTTGGCGCGCCAGGCTGTGTCTTCAGTCGTGGTCGTCACATCGAAGTCGTCTGAGACCGTATCAACAAAGAGCGAGTTTTCCGTCACAGAGAAGTCTGTGGAGAACCAACGTCCGCCGCCCGTTATTGAGAGCTTTTCTGTTAGATTATAGGTCAGCTCCCCGAACACCGCGAACGATTCAATGTCGCCTTGATATCCGTTAAAATCATTTCCGGCGAAACCGTTATAGGTCCGGCCCGAACGGAACCCTTGGTCAAACCAGACATTGGTTGGCGCGACACCATAATAGGTAAAGATAGACCCTTGCCCACCATTCGCGGCAAAGTCATCAACGACCGAAATGTAATCCCAATCATTGTTTGTTCGCTCGTAGAACGCGCCGACAAGCCACTCAAATCTGCTTTCAGTGTCGGCTTTAGATGTCAGTCGTACTTCTTGCACAAAGGAGCGGATGCGTTGGTCCAATTGGATCGTGCCCGTCGGGTTCGCTCCAAAGTCGTTATAATTCACAAAGCAAACATAATAGGCAGCGCACGTGGCGTAGTCTGGGAATTGAGCGACGCCGAGATAATACTCCGCAAGCCCCAACCCGGCATCCCGATACGCGGTCATGTATGCCGTGCTATCGACGTTATAGTCGACTTCTCGTGAATGATATCCAGACGCGAGCGTGATGTCCGCGAAGCCAAGATCACCTTCGGCTGTCAACGAAAGATTGTACCAATCATCAATACGCTTTTCGTCTTTGAACTTGATCGTATTCAAGTCGCCAAATGCTGGATTGAAATCGAACAAGGCACCGAGTTCTGACTTTTGATAAATGACGCCAGCGGTGATGCTCCAGTCTTCATTCGGACGATAGAGGGCCGTGGCTCTTAAGCCTCCGCCTGTATAGTCATTGATATCGTCTTCAACAAAAGCTGCATTGTCTCGGTCGCCATTATTTGGAGAGTAGGCCGCAGTGGTGCCTAGGACGTTATCAATATAACCGCCCTCAAACTCGGCAAAACCAACGAGGCGGATTGCCAACTTATCTTCAATGACGGGAATATTGACGGCACCGTTAATGTCGTAACTTGGCTCGCCACCTTCCGTGGCCGACAATCCAAGCTCGTAATATCCTTCAAATCCTTCTGTCGAAGGTTTGTTCGTGACAATCTTCAGCGTTCCCGACTGCGAGCCTGCTCCATAAATCGTCGGTTGAGGGCCTGACAGGGATTCAATACGCTCAACATCTATCAGGCGAACATCCGGGTTCTGACCATCGCGCGTGATCGGGATTTCATCCAGATAGAGAACAGAGGAGCTGATCGTGTCGAACCCGGTCGGTTGAGCCAATGCGCCGCGAAAAGCGATCGTTGTCGCGCCCGGTGAGGACGTACCGAATGAAACACTCGTCAGTTCTTTCGAATAGTCTTGGAAATCCCGAAGACCTTTCTCACGAATGTCTTCATTGCCAAACGCCTGGACAGACAATGGCACGTCTTGGAGATTTTGTTCGCGTTTTCGAGCTGTGACTGTGATGGTGCCGAGCGCCATGTCAGACTCTTCCGTCTGATCCTGTTCTTCACTCTCAGTGTCTTCGCTGGATTGTGCCATCGCGCCGAACGGCATCGTAAGCACAAAAGACAAGGCAAAAGCGGACACTTGGTACTTTAATATGGATTTCGACCGAATACTCATTGCAAAGTCCTCCTCACACATTGCACGCGCAAAAATCCAATTAGACTACTCACGCGGTTTGTCAAAAAATAGGATTATTCGTGATCACGTTTTTAACAACCCTCTATCTAGTCCGAAGCGCACGATTGGTTAATTTTTGCCAGTTTGCGGCAAAATCGTTGCCCTTCTGCAACAGTGACAACCGGCAACCATGCGAACAGTCCATTGCGATTCCCGGGAACATTGCCTCAACCTCAAACTCCATTATACTCTTAAAAACACTAATAGTTATTGCGAGTTGGACGGAATCCAAACCATGGACATTGGCGCGCCCATCAGAAATCTAGGCCCGGTAGAGATGGCCGCCTTGAAAGAAAAAATTCTATCTTTCGATGATGATGTCTGGCGGGAGGAGGATATCCGACAAAAGAAGTTTAACGACGTCCATTATGATACCGAGTCGCTAATTCTGATTTTTTGCGATCACGATGATTGGCCAAATATTGATGTTGTGAAAGGTCGATCATGGGAACGGCTCGCCGACATCGCGATACCACTTATGCATAGCATCATCGCCGATCACTATCCGAATGGCGGCACAATTATCCGCGCCATGGCAGCCAAGCTTAAAGCTGGGAAGCACATTGATACGCACACGGATCAGCATCCATCATTCCACCACGGGCATCGCATCCACATTCCAATCACCACGAACAATAAGGTTCGTTTCATGATCGATGGCCGTCCGCAGAAAATGGAAATCGGCCAAGCCTACGAAATCAACAATCAAAAACGGCACGGCGTGATCAATAAGGGTGACGAAGACCGGATTAATTTCATATTCGATTACGTGCCAAGCCCCGCAAATTGATCATCATCGCTTGATCCGAACAAAGGCAAGTCCACATGACTTCATTGATTGCGACGTCAGTCGTCCGCGGCAGCAACCAAGGTGAAAGCCATGGCGGGATCTACCTCATTAATCTCGAGACCGAAGAGATCCTGAACCCAGTCGACTGGGACAAGATCGATATAGACTGGCAAGGACGCGGCTGGGATCGAGGTTTACGCGGCATCGCCTTTCACGATGGCGAAATATACGTCGCGGCCAGCGATGAGCTTTTCGTGTTCAATCAAAAATTTGAAATGACCGCTTCTTATCGCAACGACTATCTCAAACACTGTCATGAGATGAGTTTGTTTGGCCGACACCTGTTCATCGCATCGACTGGGTATGACTCAGTTTTGGGGTTCGATGTTGAGGCAAAGGAGTTCAATTGGGCGCTGCAGGTGCAGTCTGACGGATTACGCTTTGCCGCGCGCCGTTACGATCCCAAAGGCGAAGAAGGCCCACTTCAGTTAAACAAGTTGCACTTAAACAATGTCTTCTGCGATCAGGGCGGCATGTATATTAGCGGATTGCGCACCAAGGCTTTGTTGAGGTTTGACGGCAAAAATGTGGGCGTCCTCTCCACCCTTCCAGAAGGGACTCACAATGCCCGCCCCTTCGCGGACGGGATCGCGTTTAACGACACCCAAAAGGACGTGGTGCGCCTCGAGAGCCCGAGCAATCGGATCGCGATGCGGGTACCAAAGTTTGCGCCGCACAAACTTACCCACACAAAAATGGATGATACGCGACTGGCCCGCCAAGGCTTTGGGCGCGGCCTTTGTATGATCTCAGAAACCGAGATCGCTGCTGGCTCTTCCCCATCTACGATTACGATCTATGACCTCGAAACGCAGAAGCCTAAAAAGGTGGTGAACCTATCCATGGATGTGCGTAACGCGATCCACGGATTGGAAGTCTGGCCGTTTGAATGGCCAGTAAGCTAACGTTAAAACTAGAGCTTCAGCATATCCGGGCGTTGGGATTCGGGAAGTTCCATAAGCACTGGCTCAAGGAAGTCTATCAGCTCCGCAAGGTCTTCTTCATAGTGGCGCCACAGATTGACTGATCCGCTATAGATCGGCTGGCGCACCTGCTCAGAGCTCGCCGTTCGAACCGCGCGTTTGGTTTCATGGAAGCGTAGCATGCCATCTTCCCAGTCCAAGCCACAATGGTCTGCGATGCGCCGAGCCTGGGCCTCCAAGTCAGCGACCACTTCCTCATAATTGACCCGAAGAACCTTCCCCGGCAGCACCTCATCCCAGTGCTTCATGACGCGCACGTATTGGCTATAATAGTGCGCCAGATCATACAAATCATACGAGAAGGGCTGGCCTTTCGCGAACAATTGTTTGTAGGTGCCGAGACAACTGTCCAATGGGTGACGCCGCGCATCAATCACTTTCGCGTTCGGCAAGATCGCGTGCAAGAATCCAACACCGGTAAAATTGTTTGGCAGCTTGTCCGTAAAGTATGGTTTTCCCGACCGATGCGGCTGGGTGAGCTCAATATACTCCTCGCCTAATCCGCGCACCTGGTGCGGCGCGAGCTCCAACATGCATTGCGGATATTTGATGCCATCGGCGCGATTTAGTCCGGTTTCTGTCGCGATGCGCAAAAGATAGTGCAGCTCAGCCGTGCCTTCGACTTCAGAGTGGCTGGCCAGGATTTGCTCCAGTAGGGTCGAACCGGATCTTGGCAACCCAACAATCAGAATCGGCGAAGCATCCGGATCGCCCTGCCCTTGTCGTGCCTCGAAATAGTCTTTGGTGAACACTTCTATCAACCGGTCAATCTGGACCTCGAACTCGATCGGATCATAGTGAACCAGAAGCCGCTTCTTTTCGTTTCCGCGGGCATAATATGAGAACGCTTTCTTGTAGTCTTTTCGGTCTTCGTGAGACTTACCAAGCGCGAAACAGAATGACACTTCAGATTCTTCGTTTGGATTTGTGCCGGTGACCTCGTCAAGGCGAAGCTTCATCTCCTCAACTTCGGTTTCTTCAAACCGAAACGTCTTAAGGTTTGCGAGGCTCCAGTAGACTTCCCCGAATTCAGGCTTTGCCGCCGCACATTGCCTGTACGCTGCGACGGCCTCATCTTGGCGGCCGACCGTTTTCAAGGCGTGCCCGAGGCACAGAAGCGATGGGAAGTGTTTGGCATCGATTTCGACAGCTTGCTGTAAATAATCGATCGACTCCTCAAGGCGACCATCATTCATGCAGTTGGCGCCCAGGCGCTCGAGCGTGTGAACGTTTCGCGGCTTGATCTGCAGTGCTCGGCGAAACGCTTGGTCGGCTTTTTCGAACTTTTGTTGTTCGTTCAGAGCCGTTCCAAAATTAATCCATGCAGTCCAATAATCCGGCGCGAGCTCTACAGCACGACGAAACAAAGCTTCAGCATCACTGTATTGATCCTGCTTGGCCTTCAGCACGCCGAGTAGCCTCAAGGCATCGACATTCTCAGGTTCTGACCGCAGAACCTTGCGGTACATCTTCTCCGCGGCCGCGTCGTCACCTGACCGGGCGGCCTCCATCGCTTGGACAATCGCCGCCCGGCTGGGATTATTGTCCATACTGGATTGGAACACTTGATCCGACTCATCTCCACGCCCAGTCATCGCCAAGAGTTCACCCAGCTTCATACTGATCGCCGTTGACTGCGGATCGTGGCGTGAGGCCATTTTCAAAGCATCAATCGCCGCCTCGACCCTACCTTGTTGCAGGAGGCAATCGGCCAGATTCTCGTGCGCGGGTGCTAGGGTTGGAACCAATCGCGTGACGTGAACAAACCTCTTTTCAGCTTCGGCAAACCGCTGCTGTCGCATCAAACATGCGCCAAGCAATCTCAGGAAATTGGGATCGTTCGGAAAACGTTGCAGAGCTGCCTCTAACATGCGCTCAGCATCGACAGCTTTACCAGACTGAAACAGCCCAAGGGCCGATTCAAATATCGACTTCGGATCAGAATGCATCGTCTGCACGTGGACTTACTCTCCGTTTAGCTTGGCGCGTTTGCGCGCTATTCCTGAACATAATAGACCGAGCTCGAGTGTGATCACGAACAAACTTATCGGTCAATGAGATGCCGCCAGGCGGGCAATAAATGCCTGCAGATAGTGCACCCACAAAATGTGATCACGTTTTTGCATATCAGCCGGGAGACAGGGTTGCCAGAAAGTTAAATGTTGATTTAACGTGATCACGAAACAGTTCCTCTCGAAACAGGTGATGTTTCGATCATCGACTTCAAGAAATCATAATGGGATGACATGACGACGAGCCTTGATCCCCAATCCCTCGAAACGCCCGCTGGACCGAGCGCCCAAGAAAACGCGCGTCCACGCCTCTCGATGCAGCGTACAATTCTGATCTTGAAATGGATCGTGTATCCCCTTTTGATCCTCAACTTCTTTTATTATCTCAGCGATGATCTTCAAACTATTCAGCATACGATTTCGGACGAGTCCTCTATCCGAAAATGGCTGAATGCCCTCGCGCCTTCACTAGATCAGCTGTCATGGGTGCTACTCATCTTCGTCTACGAGATTGAGACCTATTGGCTCGAAGAAGACTTCGACAACAAGCTTGTCGGGTTTCTTATGCTGGCGGCGAAAATCGTGTTTGTCGCTTTCATTTGCAACACGATTTACACTTACGCATTCTATGTTTCAGAGCTTCCGGGCATGGCTGAAATAGAAGGCATCACCGACCTTTGTGCGCTCGCAGGTCAGGATTTATCATTCTATCGAAATGTCGTTTACACCGACATCACAGCGCAGACCTGCTCTACGATTCAATATAGCGGCGCGCTTTATTCTTATCCGAGTGATCCCTTGGTGACAGACGCCGCCGGACGGATCGAAGACGCGCAATTGAGGATCATCGACCTGATTGAAGCTTGCGTTTGGTTGATCATCTTGGCGCTAACCGAATTGAGTGTGCGCTTGCAAGATCGCGGCATCTACAAAGGCGCGATCCTGACTTGGGATAAGCGCGCCAAAGTCGCTCTCTATTTCATGCTTGTACTCGCTTGCATCTACTGGGGATGGAAAGGTCACTTCGTATACGTGTGGGACGAGGCACTTTGGATTTTGAGCTTCCTCGTGCTCGATAACAATCTCTCGATATGGCGCGACGAGCTGGCTGAATCTGATGCTGGCACTCAAGCTGCGGAGGCTTAAGCGCGTTGGATATTTTCACCGTCACTCTTATCATCAGCATCGTCGTGTTCATCGCGATCGGAAACTATGCTGGCCGCAATGTTAAAGACCTGGATGACTATTACGTAGCAGGCCGGCGTGCTCCAACCATCCTGATCGTAGGCACACTCGTCGCCAGCGTCTTTAGCGCGACTATTTTCTTAGGCGAAGCAGGGTTCACCTATGACGGTCAGATGGGGCCATACCTGCTGTTTCCTGGAATCGCCGGAGCGGGCTATGTCTATGGTGCCTTGCTGTTTGGGCGGTATTTGCGACGGAGCCGGGCCCCCACCGTTGCCGACTATTTTGGGCAACGGTTTAACAGTCGGCGTATTCAACAAGTTTCCGGATTGATCATCATTGTCGCGCTGGGAATTTATCTCCTGGTTGTGACCCAAGGCGCGGCTCTTCTGCTGACCGAACTCACAGACCTCAGCTATCATCAAAGTTTAGGCGTCGCATGGCTCAGCTATACGTTCTTTACGCTCTATGCCGGTTCAACAGGGGTCATCCTGACCGACACATTAATGTTCCTTTTGTTCGCGGTCGCGACCATCGCATTTGGCGTCTATATCGTGAACGATCTCGGTGGAGTACAGGCCGCCATTGAAGGCATGACTCAAGTTGAAGAGAAGCGCGATATTGCGGCATGGCATGGCACGGTCGGCGACGATCGGTATTGGGCTACTGGCTGGGATTATCTGATTTGGGCGATCAGCATCGATATTGCGTGGAGTGTGGTCTATGCCGTGAGCCCGTGGCAGGCGAGCCGACACTTAATGGCAAGAAACGAGCACGTCGTTCTGCGCGCCGCAATTCTCACCTGTCTCGCAATCATTGTCCTGCAGATTTTCATCTATGGCGTCGCAGGGCTAATCAACATCTACAATCCTGACATTGACCCTTCCGAGATCGTGCTAATTTGGGCGGCGCAAAATCTGGTTCCGGACATATTGGGCGCCCTTTTGCTGGCCGGCATCATGGCCGCTGCATTGTCGTCTGCATCAACGTTTTTGTCACTGGTCGGGTTTAGCGCCAGCAATGATATCTTACCGAGCGATAAGCCGCTGAGCTTGAGCTGGACTCGTGTAACCGTGCTCGGTGTCGGCTTGGTTACGTTGGCAATTAGTCTGGTTTTCCCGCCGAACATTTTCTGGCTGACCCTGTTCATCGGAACCGTGTTCACATCGTCCTGGGGTCCAGTTGCTTTGATGAGTGTCTGGAGTTCTCGGATCACCGCGAATGGCGCCCTTTGGGGAATGATAACGGGCTTTGTGATCAATGTCGTTTTGTCCGCATTGGAATATGCCGAGCTGATCACATTACCGCACTATGCAAATCCAACAATCATTGCGACCTCGATCAGCTTGATCACCATCATAGTTCTCTCGCGCCTAGGGAAAGTGACCGAAGTAGAGCGTGCCTATCGCGAGAAACTTCATATGACGCCCGAAAGTGATAAGTCGGAAGCGGCTACCAAGCTTACGCTCATGGCCCCCATCGCGTTGATCATATATGGCTGCGCCATTCCGTTTGTTATGTTGCATTTCTATGTCGCGCCGTATCAGCGCGGGACAGGACAGATTATGGAATCTGGCGGCATCAATTGGGCCACTGGGGAAGCCATCATTACACTCGCTGCGCCTCTATTATACATCCCACTTGGACTCCTCGCCTACTGGATGATCAAGCGAGACTATGGCCGTGTGCCCAGCCGATCAGCACCTCACCAGGACACGAAATAGGAGCCGCACATGATCACCGGCCGTTGCGAATGTAAAAGCATCGCGTTTGAAATATCGGGACCGATTACCGATTTCAGCCATTGTCATTGCTCTCAATGTCGGCGCTTGCATGGCGCAGCATTTGCCAGTTTCGCGGGCGTCGATGCATCAAAGTTCCGATATGTGACGGATACGAACGATCTCAAAGTGTATGAATCGTCAGATGATCACCGCCGACTCTTTTGCGGTAACTGCGGATCCAATATCATGGTTCAAATCGATGCTTACCCAGACCAGTTTTATGTCGCAATGGGCCTGGTGGATGGCGAAGTAGACCTACCAGAGGCCTATCATATTTTTGTCGGGTCTAAAGCACCCTGGCACGAAATCCAAGATTCCAACGAGCAATACGATCAAGATGCCGAAGACTGATATCGATTGCGGTCAGCTGCGCTATGCATCGGTTCTTCTGAGCCAAGACGGGGTCTCGTAAAGATGCACCTCAACGGCATCTCCAACCGCAATCTCGCCAGGCACATCAACTACGCCGACCAAGCCACGAGTCAGCTTGGCAGCTGTGGAGAACGCGGTCGGCGACAATGGATCACCCGACACCGTTTGGTATCTGTCGACCAAGCTTTTGCCCATATCCAAACATGGCGGGTTATACTCGACCACAGTAAGTTCCGCGCCAGACGGAAATTTGAGAATTGTGCCTTTTGTCAGTCGCGAAAATTCCGGCACGCCACTGATCGAAAAATTGACGCCGATATCACCCGCATCAAGGTCACGCGTAAGCGACATCGCTTGACTGATTTCGCGGATCTCTTCGACCGATATGGCAGACCATTGGCGCTCGTTTCGACGGCGCACACCTTCCGCTTGTTTATCGCCCGCGCCCCAGGCTTCTCGCTCGAACGAGCGATGGCGATCGCCAACAATCCCATCAAGGTCAAAGGTCAGTTTCGTCGCCGCATCTTTGTTCAGGACATCCGGTTTTCCAAGGTGAATAGACTCAATTCGGCCGACAAACTTCTGCATTCAATTCTCCTTGCTCGCCTCAGGCAAGTCCTTCTCGCATTCAATTGTCGATCTAAGCTGATGCTGAAAAGAGTCGAGCCCAACCGTTTTTCTCCAAGGACCCGCTCATGAGTTCCATCTCATCATTAGAGAGGCCAAAGACGGTCTTTGATAGCTGGCGGGCCATGACCGCGTCCTTGTATCTCGCGATCGTCGGATACGGGGTTCTGGTCGGCATCCCAGTGATCAGCACAGCCTGGGTCAACTTGCTAGGGTTCAGCGAAGTTCAAGTGGGACGCCTGGCTGGCGCAGACCTTGGAGGACTGTCGATTGGCTCGGTTCTAACGGCGATCATCATCTCCCGTTTCAATCGCCGTATTCTGGTCGTTTTCGCCCTGGTGATCTGCATCGGCGCCAACGGATTGTGTATGCTCACATCGGACTATGAGACGGTGCTCGTTTTACGCCTGGTCGCCGGTCTGGGCAGCGGGATATATACCAGTATAGCCGTCGCCAGTTTGGGCGCGACGGCCAAACCTGCGCGCGCCTTAAACCTGCTCCTGTTCCTCTTTGCTTTTTCACAAGCGTTCGAACTCCATGTGCTCCCGCAATTGTCGATGAACGGCATCTATTTGGTGTTCGTCATTGCGAACCTTCTCGGCATACTCTTGGTCCCGTGGTTGCCGCCCCACGCGGTAGAAACGGCCGAGCCCACCGATGTAGAGAGCGACAAAGCCCCCAACCAGCCCGCGCTCGAGACTCCTGGACCAAGCTCAGCAGCATGGCTGGTCTTGGCGGCCATCGCATTCTCATACATCAATATCGGCGCCTATTGGACCTATATCGAATTGGCCAGTACAGCGTCGCCGTTCACTGACGCCGATTGGGTTGGTCAGGTCCTCGTCTGGGCATCCTTTTTGAGCATTGTCGGTTGTTTGGTTGCGACCGTCATCAGCGATCGATTTGGCCTCGCAAGGCCGCTTATCGTGACCCTTTTTGTTCACGCGTTGATTGTCGGGATGCTGGCGCTTGGCATCAACAATGTGAACATTGTGATTAGCTTGTTCACGTTCAATTTTCTCTGGATTTTCATCGACGTTTATCAGATGGCCACAATCGCAAATATCGACCGCTCAGGAAGATTTGCGGCGCTCGTTCCGGGAGCGCAAGGCTTGGGGCAAATCATCGGTCCGAACCTCGCCGCGTCGATCATAGCGCTTGGATACGGATATGATACGGTATTCATGTTCTGCGCCGCCGCCTCGATCACGGCGATGCTCATCTATACGTACATGTACGTGCGCCTGAGACGCGCCTATCCAGCGCTCGCTGACGCATCATAAAGGAAAGACGCAGGGATCGTGGGGGAGAAGGTAGCAACTGAAGGTCAATCGACGTTGTTTTTTGAAACGGTAAAACCGTTTCGACTGCGCATCTCGTTTACCTATGGGCTGACGCTCATGGAGAACGTTTTTGAACTCCTATACCCGTTCACCATAGGTCTCGCGATCAATGGATTGATATCAGGCGAAGGCTGGCAAAGCCTGGCTCCCTTTATCATCATTTGGCTGCTTCACATCACCAGCGCCACCGCCAGGCAAATGTATGACACGCGCTTGTTCGCGAAGATCTACGGCGCGGTCGCAGAGAAAATGATCCTGCGCCAAACAGCAGCCGGGGTCTCAACCAGCGAAATTGCTGCGCGCGCCGTCATGATCCGAGAGGCAATCGACTTTTTTGAGTTCGAGATCCCACAATTGCTCACAGCACTTATCACAATGTTTGGCGGCGTTGCCATGCTGTATTACTACGACGCGCTATCCGGCATCGTGATGTCGCTACTGCTTGGGCCCATTAGCTGGCTCTATTTCAGGTTCGGCAAGAAGTCTCTGCGGCTCAGCGAGCGGCTGAACAATCGTCATGAGAAAGAAGTTCAAGCGATCGTCGATGGACGTCAGCATCGCGTGGCGTATCACTTCAAAGCGCTCGCAAAATGGCGCGTTAGGCTATCTGATACGCAGGCTCGCACCTGGGCGACTGCCGACCTTCTAATGATCGTGGCCGTGATCGTGGTCTTGTTTCGTCTCACGTCGGAGCCTGGCGTCCAAGCGGGCGATGTTTTTGCCGGCGTTTCTTATATTTTGAGCGTGATCTGGGCCCTCGATGAAGGCCCTGTCCTCGTCGAACAACTCTCAAGACTGGTGGATATTCGTCGCCGCATCGACGAAACGCCAGAGGCTGAGGACTAGAGACGACATGGTGTAAAGGCCCCGAATTGCGCTCGCTTTACGGGTGTGATGCTCTATATTGGTTTGAGTTTGAGGAGTCGTGGCTACGGGAGAGGAAATTGGCTTACACATCGCACACCGAACTCGAAACGACTGTCGCGAAATATCTCGCGCATTGGCGTAAGGCTGAGATCTCGGAAATTGTCGCCATGTGCGCGACTGATGTTAGCTATCACGATCTCTCTTCTGGAGCGATCATTTCTCATGATGAGCTAGAGCAATTCCTGAAGGACACGTTCACATCTGAGACCGGTAGCAAGCTCGACTTTAACAGCATCACATATCCAAATCCGAACTCGGCATTTATTCACTGGACACAACACCTGAAAGTTCCAGGTCAACGCAAGGCCGTCAGTGTCGGAGGCGTAGAGCTGATTGTGATCGAGAATGGTGAGATTATTAGCGTCCACGAGTTTTACGACTACCGCGTTCCAGCGCCTGCAGAGAGCGATCCATACAAAGAAAAAGTCCACGACGAGCAAATGCGAAAGCTAGGCCTTTGCGAAGCCGATGTGGTGAATATTCAAGAGCGATTGGAACGCTACTTTTCGGACAATCAGGCCTTCTTGAACGCAAACATCAATCTCTCGAGTGTGGCACGCGCCGTCAATGTTACGCGTAATCAGCTCTCGTTCGTGATCAATCACGGACTGCAAAGCAGCTTTTATGAGTTGGTCAACAGACATCGCATCCTTTACGTCATCGACCAGATGCCGTCGAGCAATGTGCCCTACTCCGTCGTTTCGGCCGCATTGGAAGCCGGCTTCAACTCGATTTCGGGTTTCTATAACGCATTCAAGAAACAAACCGGCGTCACCCCATCGGTCTACCGGAAACAGTTACACGCCAATAACGAGTAGATTTTTTCGCACGGACCCGCGCGGACGTTTTCGAAATGGCGCAACCCTACCTCAATTGAACTAAGCTTTAATACAGCGTTTTTTGGGTTGGGACCGTAGCTATGGGTTCTTATGATGCGATCATAATCGGAGCAGGACATAATGGTCTTGTTTGCGCAACAACGCTCGCAAAAAAAGGTAAGAATGTCCTCGTTCTCGACGCTGCAGAAGCGCCCGGGGGCTTGGCGCAGGATCGAGCCTTTCACGACGGATTTATGGCTCCTATCGCGCACGGCGCCACTGCGTTCTCGCGAACCGTCGCCGACAAATTGTCATTAAAACAAGCTGGCCTCAGCTTTAGCGGTTCGCGCTCGACGACAGCTCTGGACGCGGACGGCGCGCATGTCAGCATCATTGGCGAAACCGTTCATGGCGTCGATCCATCCGAAACCGCAGCATACAAGACTTACCGGCAGAAGCTCCTACGGTACGCGAAAGTTCTGGACTTGATTTGGCACAACACGATGCCGCGAATTGGGGGCGGTCTGATGGACGCCCTAATTTATGCGCGAGGCGGCCTGAAAGTCCGCATGCTTGGCAAGGAAGATATGGGCGAGTTCGTTCGTGTCATTACGCTACCTATGCGCGACCTCATCGATGAGGTCTTCTCAGACCCCAAGCTGCAAGGCTTGTTGAGCTGGGACGGCGTTATGGGTTCAAAGCTAGCGCCGCGCTCCCCGAACAATGCGGTTATGCCACTATTGTTGCGCATGAATGGTGAGTCTGGCGGCGACTATCAGACACCAAAAGGCGGGATCAAAGCCCTCGTGGGAGCGCTGGTCACTGCTGCTGAGTCAGCTGGAGCCGTAATCCAGACCAGCAAACCCATTAAGCGCATCATCGTGGATGGCGACGAGAATGGACAGCGGGCCACCGGTGTAGAACTTGAATCAGGCGAAGTCTTTTCGGCTCCTATCATCGTGTCATCGGCCGACCCCAAAAACACTTTCTTCAAGCTGCTGGGCGCCCAGCATCTTGGAATCGAATTTACCAATCGGATCAAGCGGCTTCGCACAAACGGATATGTCGCGAAATTTCATATTGCCCTTTCAGACGCTCCAAAGATTGAGGGTGTAGAAGACCTCGGCGGTCGGTTCGTGATCGCGCCAACATTCGATGCCATCGAGTTTGCGTATGACGAAGCCAAGTATGGCGGTGCCTCCACCGATCCGGTCATGGAATTCACAATTCCGAGCTTCAATGACTCATCGCTCGCGCCCGCCAATCAGCACGTCCTGTCAGCGAACGTGATGTACGCGCCTTATGACGAAAAGTCGGGATGGTCAGACGCAGCACGGGAGACGTTCACCAAGAACATTCTATCGACGCTTCAGCGCTACATCCCAAATCTCAAAGACATCACCATCGCACACGAGTTGCTGACGCCACTCGATCTCGAGCGGGAGTATCATGTGACGGGCGGACACTGGCACCATGCTGAGATGGCGGTTGAGCAAATGCTGATGATGCGCCCAACCTATCAAGCCGCTCAATACGAAACTCCAGTTCCTGGCCTTTATCTTTGTGGCGCGGGATCGCATCCAGGGGGTGGCCTGCTCGGCATTCCCGGATGGAACGCAGCGAGGCAAATACTGAAATGAAAAAGTATGATGCCATCATCATCGGGGCCGGTCACAACGGTCTGACCAACGGCGCCTATCTGGCAAAAGCTGGACTGGACGTACTGGTCGTCGAGAAGAACGACTATATTGGTGGAGCTGCGGTCTCCCGCGAGCTGGAAGACGGCTATTGGTACTCAAGCTGCTCGTATGTCTGCAGCATGATGCGCCATGTCATTCATCGCGATCTCGATCTCACACGCCACGGATTGGTTTTGGTTCCATATCTTGGCACGCTCGCTTTTGGCGACAATGGAACCATCCTAACGTCGTACACCGCGGAAGGTCCAAACTATAACGAACTGAAACGACACTCCGCACATGATGCAGATGCGATGTTCCGTCTTTACGCCGATCTAGAGCGTTATTCGGTTCTCATCCGCAAAACATTGTTGCGGACGCCGCCGGATCCGACATCGTTCAAGCCGCGCGATATTCGCGAGCTTCTATTCCTGGCGAAAACCTTTTGGGACCTCGGCGAGGCAGAACTCTACGAGTATATCCGGTTCTTCACGATGAGTGCGGCTGAATTCCTGGACGACTATTTCGAGAATGATTTCATCAAAGCGGTAATGGCCACGCCTGGTATTATCGGAACAGCTCTAGGCGTCGACTCGCCTGGTTCAGCTTACATTTTGCTACACCATGTCATGGGCGACGTTGATGGGAATATTGGTGCGTGGGGGCTTGCACGCGGAGGCATGGGAGCGATTTCAAATGCGCTCGCCGGAGCTCTGAAAGAACATGGCGGCGAGATCAAAACGGACGCGCCGGTGGATCAGATCCTCGTAAAGAACGGCAAAGCATGCGGGATAGTCCTAGAAAATGGTGACGAGCTCTACGCCGATATCGTCGTCTCCAACCTCGACGCCAAACGCACATTCACAAAAATCGTTGAGCGCAAAGACTTGCCGCCTGGAATTTTCGAACGTGCCGAGAATTTCAAAATTCGCGGCTCGTCAGGCAAAGTGAACATTGCGCTGTCCGGTCTCCCGAAATTCACCGGAGTCCCAGATAACCGCTACATCAATCGCGGCGGGCAAGCTTTTATCGGCTCAATGGAGACCCTCGAGCGCGCTTATGATGCGTGGAAGCATGGCACTTGGTCTGAAGACCTGTTTATCGAAAGCGTCATCCCATCCGCTTGGGAGCCTACGGTCGCTCCTCCTGGCAAACATTGGATGTCCAACTTCATCCAGTACTGTCCTCCACAACTAGCGGATGGCCCATGGACGGCGGAGAAACGTGATGCATTTGGGCAAACCGTCATCAATAAAATTGAACGCTATGCGCCGGGCTTCAAAGATCTGATCGTTCACATGGAAGTGCGCACGCCTTTTGAGATCGAAAATGAAATCGGCCTCACAGAAGGCAATATTTTCCAAGGCGAGTTGACGATCGACCAATTGCTCTTCAACCGCCCGTTCCCTGGCTACGCGCAGTATCGGATGCCGATCAAGAATATGTATATGTGCGGATCATCGACTCATCCAGGCGGCGGCGTTTCTTCAGCTTGCGGCGCGAATGCGGCCCGAGAAATCCTGCGCGATCTGCGCAAACCAAACACCGTCCCAGAAGACGATTGCTACGACGATTAAGGGAGGGAGATGGAAATGACTGACCAGCAAGATCCATTCATCGGCGAGCGGCTGAAACTCTCTCCGTTTCATCCACGTCAGGCGGCGCTTAACTTGCGCGACTCCTGGGAAGCGTGGAACGGCTACAAGTTTGCCAACTATTATTATGATCCAGAGTTCGAGTATTTCTGTATCCGCAATACCTGTGGCACCTACGATATTACGCCGATGCAGAAATATCGGATCGAAGGACCAGACGCTGAAGCCATGCTCAACCGCATGGTCACGCGTGATATTTCCAAACTGAAAGTTGGGCGCATCACATATGTATGCTGGTGTACCGACGAAGGACGCGTCATCGACGATGGCACGGTCTTTCGCCTGACCGAAGACGCTTACATGTTGACCAGTGGAAGCACGAGTAATGCTTGGCTGAAAATGAGCGCATTTGGTTTCGATCAAGTGACGGTCACCGACATTACGGACGATTTTGGCGCCCTCTCTGTCCAAGGGCCGACATCTTGTGAGGTGCTGAAGAGAATGGGCCTGAACGGGATCGAAAACCTGAAGCCCTTTGGCTTTATGGAGTTCCCTTTCGAAGGCGCGACTTTGATGGTGTCACGCACGGGTTTTACCGGCGATCTTGGCTATGAAATGTGGATCAAAGCCGAGCTCGGCTTGAAAATGTGGGACGCACTTTACGAAGCGGGCGAAGATTATGGCATCCAGCCTTACGGCGAGGCGGCGACCTCTATGGCGCGTTTGGAAGCCGGGTTCATCCTCCCTTATGTCGAGTTTTCCGAGAGCCTCAAAACGGTTCATCACAAACACGACCAAACGCCATTCGAGCTTAATCTCGGTTGGCTGGTCGATTTCAAGAAGCCGCATTTCAATGGCCGGGAAGCTTTATTGGAGCAAGCCAAAGACGGGCCAGAGTTCATTCTGACCAAGATCGAAATCGAAGGAAACAAGCCTGCCGAGGAATCATTCCTCTATAGCGACAAAGCTTGTCGGAATGAGATTGGCTATGTGACGTCCGCAATGTGGTCACCCGTGGTGAAATCCAACATCGCGCTTGCGATGATTCAAACCAAGGCTCTCAACGGCGATATTTGGGCTGAAATTTCTTACCGCAAGGAACTCAAGCCGTACTGGAAAGTCGCAAAGTGCACGGTGAAAGACAAACCTTTCTACACGCCTGCGCGCGCGAAGAAGACACCGCCGCCGCGGTTCTAGCGTCGTACTAAATTCTTACAAAACAGGAGTGCCGTATGCCTGAAGTCAGCATTCAGAAAAGCCCGATCAGCCTGACAGATCTAATTCCTGCAGACTCATTTGGTGAACCTATCGGACCGCTGCCTGAGCAGTCGGACAATTGCTTCTACAAAACGGACAATATGTTTTGTGGCACCTGGGAGTGCGGTCCTGGAACCATGAAACTCGACCTTGGCATCACTGAGTTTTGCCACCTGCTACAAGGCCACTGGGTCTTCACATCAGAGTCCGGCGAAGTCAGCGAAGTGAAAGCTGGCGATAGCTGGGTGTTCCCAAAGGGCTGGAAAGGCACAGCCGAAGTCAAAGAGACCGTGCGCAAAGTCTACATGATCGTCAGCTAAGCGAGAAAACAATGGCCATTAAACAACTGAAGAATCCCGCTGCCATCCCATCAGAGGACCTCGAAGATTGGGGGCCGGTTGAAGAACCCTTGAGCGAGACCGTCTCTCAGCTTCGCGGCATCTCGTTGAACGAACATCCGGATGGCTCTCAGGCTGGTCTTTGGGAATGCACGCCTGGCAAATGGGTGAGAAAAATCATGGAAGCGGAGATCAGTAGCTTCCTGAAAGGGCATGCCCTGTTTCATCCAAAAGATGCCGAGACAATTGAAATCAAAGCCGGTGACAGCGTCTATTTTGACGACAAGACTGAAGGGATCTGGGAAGTCCTGGAAACGACCCGCAAGGTCTACCTGATTTACCAACGCGACTGATAATTTCGTCTCGCGCCAAAGCGCCGGCTGCAGCGTGCATTCGCGTGTGTTCCTCCCCTTTAGCATCTAGAGGCTCTTATGATTACAGAACACTCAGCAAAGGGGCCCCTTTGTGATCTGATCACACGGCACGTCGACTTTGATTACGATGCTTTCATCGCTCAAACCCCAATTGAGGGGTACGACCATTGGAACGGATACTGCCTTCCATTTGAGTATAGCGATGCCCGTAAAGAGTATCACGCCATTCGCAATGCATGCGGTTTGTTCGATGCGTCGCCAATGAAAAAGTATCGCTTCAAAGGCGCCGATGCCGGGGCATTCCTGGACCGAATCCTGACCAATACCGTTAGCGACAAGCCCAGGCTGAAAGCCATTTATGGCTTGATGTGCGACGACGATGGTTATCTGCTCGACGACGGCATGTTGTTTAAGCTCGCCGATGATGATTATCTATTCCTGATTACTGAAATCGATCATTTCGAATGGTTCGCGAGATTTGATGATTTCAATGATTTGAAAATCACCGAAGAGTCGGCTTTGTTTCACGGCTTGGCACTGCAGGGCCCTCAATCCTGCGCCCTGCTAACGGCATTCGGGTTTGCAGGTCTTGCGGAGCTTAAACCTTTTGATCTCAAAGTTTTTGAACTCGGTGGGTTTGAAATCATCGCTGGCCGCGTCGGCTTCACAGGTGACTTAGGATACGAGATCTGGTTTCCGACAGACGCGTTGCCCACAATCGAAGCGGCGCTCAACAATGCCGAACAATCAACCGGTATAGAGGGCCTCGGCTATGGCCTGATCACAGCTCAAATGGGGCGGATCGAAGCTGGAATGATTGTTCCGGGTTGGGATACGGCGGGCACTTTCGAAGATCTTGAACAAGAGCGCACACCACTCGAGCTCACGCTCGGATGGAATGTTAAACTGAAGCGTGAAGATGCGTTTGCTGGAAAGGCTGCCTTGATTCAGCAAAAAACCAACGGGCCGCGGTTTGCTATGAAGGGCATTCGACTTCGCGACTCATCAGCGATCGAAGAAGGAACTGACTTGTACGCTATGGTCGACGGCACGCGCACGAAAGTCGGTACGATCCCATCGCTCATCTGGCACGTGCAAGACGAATGTTGGATAGGATTCGCTTCAATTCTAACCGCGCATAAGTCCGTCGAAGACGTGTTCGCGCTCAGCGGCGAAAGCCCTGTAAAAGGTGAACTCATCAAACTTCCATTCGTGAGTTTCGAACGCCGCGCGCAAACGCCAGCGCCCACTTAATCGCAGGCATCAATTTCGAATATCACTCAGTGATCGACGATAAAGTCGAATAGCATTTTTTGAATTGGATTAACATCGACGGGCGTCGCCAAAGACTCGCGCGCTCGATCGGCCAAGGCATCGCTCACAACTGCACCTCGGCGCGCTTCAATGAGGTCATTCATATAGGCTTTTGAGAATTCTGGATGCGGTTGCAAAGTGATCGCCCGGTCATCATACTTTAAGCCCGCATAAGGGCACTGCGCGGACTTAGCGATCACTTCGGCCCCGTCTGGAATCTTGACCACTTGATCTTGATGCCATGCAAACAGCGGCAACTCGGTACGCTGACCTTCAGACAATTCGATGTCATAGTCGACGGCGCCGACAATGAAGCCAACGTCGCCTTTTTCGACGGTTCCACCAAGCGCCTGAGCAATCAGTTGGTGGCCAAAACAAATACCGACAAGCTTTACCCCTTTTTCGAAGGCATCCCGTACAAGTTGCTCGGCAGGAGCAATCCAATCATGCGGCTCGTAGACCCCATGCTTTGAGCCGGTCACAACGATTAAATCGTAGCCATCAATATTGTCCGGAAACTCGCCATCAAGCACCGCAAACGTATCGGCCTCGTCCGGCGCCCGCCCGAATAAGGCCTTACACATATCATCGTAGTCGCCATGCTGGTCTCGACTCTCTTCGATCGACCGGCCGGTTTGAATGACAGCGATGTTTAGCCCAGAAAAGTCAGGATGGCTCATCAAGCACCTTTCAGCTGCAGCCAGATCGTCTTCAACTCGGTGTACTTATCGAGTGCGTGAAGCGAGCGATCCCGTCCGAAGCCGGACTGTTTAAAGCCACCGAACGGAGTTGTAATATCGCTACCATCCCAGCAATTCACCCAGACGTTTCCAGCTCGCAGGCGCCGACCGGCGATGTGAGCCGTGTTCACGTTGCTTGTCCAAATTCCAGCTGCGAGCCCATAGACTGAGTCATTGGCTATTGTCAGCGCGTCCTCGAGATCATCAAAAGCGATCGCTGAAATAACCGGGCCAAAGATTTCTTCCTGAGCAATCGTCATATCGTTGGTGACGCCCTCAAACAAAGTCGGCTCAACATAGAAGCCGCCGCTTTCCGACATCGCTTGCTCTCCGCCGACCAGCAATTTTGCGCCCTCTGCTTTACCTTTTTCCACATATCCCAACACGGTCTGCATTTGGCCATAGTCAACCAATGATCCAAACTCGGTATCGGGATCCAGCGGATTGCCAGGTTTCAGGTCTCGCGCAATCGCAGCGACTTTTTCCAGGAACTCGTCTTTGATTGATCGCTGGACCAGTAGCCGTGTCCCTGCAGTGCAGACCTGACCTTGGTCATAGAAGACACCCCAAGCCGCCGCTGAAGCGGCTGCATCCATATCATCGCAATCGGCCATAATGATCTGAGGACTCTTACCTCCACATTCCAACCCAACGCGCTTCAGGTTTGACCGGGCGGCGTATTCCATGATCATTTTGCCAACTTGCGTTGAGCCAGTGAATACAATCCCGTCAACGTCCATATGCTCAGCCAGAGGCTTGCCTGCAGACGGTCCATCGCCCGGAACCACGTTGAAGACGCCCTCGGGAATACCCGCCTCAGCAGCCAATTCGGCCACCCGCAAGAGCGATAAACTGGTTTGCTCTGCGGGTTTCATGATAACGCTGTTGCCCGTCGCAAGCGCAGGCGCGAATTTCCAAGCCGCCATCAAAAGTGGAAAATTCCAAGGTGTAACGGCTCCGACAACCCCCAATGGCTCGCGCACAATCATAGACAGCGCATTGCTGGGTGATGGCCCAATCTCATCATTCACCTTGTTGATGGCTTCAGCATAATACCGCACAGTCCCAACCGTCAGAGGGAGGTCCGCGCCGCGTGTGTTGCTGATTGGTTTGCCAAGGTCGAGCGTTTCAAGCAAAGCCAATTCTTCGAGATTAGCCTCGATCAGATCGGCAAACTTGAACAAGACCTTTTGTTTCTCGGAAGGGCTCGCATGCTGCCAGGATCCGGCTTCAAACGCATGCCGGGCGGCTTTCACAGCAAGATCGATATCCTGTTCATCGCAAGCGGCAATATCTGCGAGTTTCGAACCGTCGATTGGTGACGTCGACTCCATGGTCCGCCCCGAAATCGCGTCTCGGAACTGGCCACCAATAAAGGCCTGGGTTTTGAAGGGAGTGCCTTTCAGCGCGGCGTCAACGGTAGCGTAAGCAGACATTCAACAACAATTCCCTCATTATCCGTTGCGAGAAAGCGCCTCGCAATTCCGTAAGTATCTGACCTGCCACGTAAGCCAGAATTCTACGGAATCAAATCGATTTTCAGAAATTGTGATCACTTTTTTTGATTATTTTGATCACTTGGTGCGATGCTCCATAGGAACAAATCCTCTAGGAATCTTCAGCCGCATCATCCAGACTGATGGTATGCATGCCATGCAAAATATCCTCTTTGACGGCATTCTTTAGTTTCTCGACGTCATTCTCGGAAAGCGCATCAATGATGTCTTTGTGCTTATCATCCACCAAACAAGAGGTTCCGAGACGACCAATCACAACCCGCATAAAGGGGCCAAATTGGAGCCACAGACTCTCAACCAGATTGAGCAGCACGTTCGCCTGAGCTGACCGATAGAGCGCAAAATGAAAATCGCTATTCAGCTTAGAATATGCCATCACATCCCCGCGGCGAATGGCGAGGTCTAGTTCACTGTCTACGGCCTCCAGCTGTTTGATAAGCTTCTTTTTTTCCCGCGGACGGCCCTCGACGGCGGAAAGCGCAAAACTTGCCAAAATTGGCTCCAATGCCAGTCGCGCCTGCTTAATCTCCTCAAGCTTCTCGTCCGTCATTGTCGCGATCATCACGCGGCGCGTATCCGTGTGTTCAAGCGCTCCAACCGCAACAAGACGGCGGATAGCCTCGCGAGCAGGCATAGCGCTAACATCAAATTCGGACGCCAGGCGGCGAACGGATAAGGCGCGCCCCGGCGCAAGCTGGCCATTGATGAGGGCCTCTCGCAACTTCGAGAACACTTGCTCGTGCATTGCAGAGCCAGGGCTGGTCGCGCTCTCGACGCCGCCTTTTTCAGTCGCCTCTAATTCGATTGCCATTCGCCAATATTCCTTTTTGCATGCCCCCCACAAAGTTCTGGCAGAGCGTACAAGTTGTGAGATCTCCACATAAATGGGGGCGGAAGGGCCCCGAAACAAAAAGCGATCTCAGTTGCGCATCTATACTCTATTGCGCCCTGGTGAGAAATCTCCTAATTTGTGATCACGTTTTTTGAAGAAAAATAGTCGCCGGTCATATGGACCAGTCTATATGAATTCAATCAAACGATTAGGGGCGAAGAATGCGCCGAATTTCGAAACCTGTCGCATCGGACTTTGGCAGGACTTGATACTCAGAAGCGGCGACGCTTTCAAAGAATGTGCGAGGCAAGATCAATGCTACAAGAACAGACAATTGTTGCGGTCCAAGAACAAGAACAGGGCGAAGATACGCGGTATCTCCAATCATTGGACAATGCGCACCATTTGCATCCGTTTACCGTCCATCACGAATTGCGAGCGAAGAACCCGCGAGTGATTTCGCACGGCAAAGGCGTTTATCTCTGGGATACAGACGGTAACAAGATCATCGACGGAATGGCGGGCTTGTGGTGCACGCAGCTCGGATATGGCGTTGAGGCGCTGGCACAAGTTTCCGCTGACGCCATGAACACACTGAGTTACTATAATTCATTCTTCCAGACCACGACGCCAAACACGGCTAAGCTAAGCGCTCTGATCGCTGAAAAAACGCCCGCAGATCTCAATCAGATTTTCTTCGCAAGCTCTGGCTCCGAAGCCAATGACTCAGCGATTAAGTTCATCTGGTACTATTGGAACCTGAAGGGGCAGCCGCAAAAGAAAACCATTATCAGCCGCGAACGCTCGTATCACGGGACAACCGTCGCAGCCGCAAGCATGACCGGCCTACCGTCCATGCATGACATTTTCGACTTACCCCTCCCTCGAATGCAACATGTCGGCCCAACACCTCATTTCTATGAGTACGGCGACGAAGGCGAAACTGAGCAAGCCTTTGCCGAGCGTTGCGCGAATGCGCTGGAAGAGAAAATCTTGGAGCTTGGAGCCGAGAACGTTGCCGCCTTCATCGCAGAGCCGGTGATGGGCGCAGGCGGACTGATGATCCCACCGGAAGGCTACTGGCCGCGTATCGAGGCGATCTGCCGAAAACACAATGTCCTGCTTTGGTCAGACGAGGTGATTTGTGGCTTTGGACGTACAGGCAGCTGGTTCGGATGCCAGACCTATGGCTTCACGCCGGACATCATCACAATGGCAAAAGGCCTTTCCAGCGGTTACGTGCCGATCTCCGCTGTGGCCTTAAATGATGAAATCGCTTCAACGATCGCTGCAGCTGACACAGAAATGGCGCACGGGTTTACCTATTCAGGTCATCCCGTGGCCTGCGCGGTATCAATCAAGAATATTGAATTGCTGGAAGAGATGCAGCTCATCGGCGCACGCGGCGCAGCCACGTCTGCCTATTTCCAAGGGCAACTCGCTCTTCTCGGTGAACATCCGTTGGTTGGTCAGACTCGGGGCATTGGTATGCTGGGAGCCATTGAACTGGTCCACGACAAGACCACCAAGGCCCGCTATCAACCAGATGGCATCGCAGGTGGCACATGCCGCAATATCTGCTTTGACAATGGCGTCATCATGCGTGCCGTGGGCGACACGATGTTCTTGTCTCCACCACTGGTGATCACACCAGAGGAGATTGATGAGATGTTCGGTCTGATCCGTAAGAGCCTCAATGACACCCACAGCCAACTGAACGGCTAGTTTTATTTGATGTCGGCAATCGTGTTGAACGCTCTGAAACATTTTGGGTTGGGGGACACCTGACGATGCAGCTGACTCAAGCCAACACCAATGACGTCGGCGCAATTGCTCCTTTATTTGACGCGTATCGGCAATTCTATGAGCAAGCGCCGGACCTCGATCTTGCATACGCATACGTGACAGAGCGATTGGAGCGGGAGGAGGCAACCATCTTCATGTGCCGGGACGACGATCAAACGGCCTTGGGCTTTACCCTGCTCTATCCAACATTCTGCTCAGTCGCCGCGTCTAAAGTGTATGTGCTTTATGATCTATTTGTCGCTGAGAGTGCCCGTCGACGCGGTGTTGCCACGGCTTTGCTTTCTCGTGCGCAAAGCTTTGCCATGGAACATGGCGCAGCCTGGTTGAAACTCGAAACCGCAATCGACAATGCTCCCGGCCAAGCACTCTACGAGAAATTAGGCTGGGAACGCGATGAGGCGTTCTACACTTATCATTATTCCTTCGACTCCTAACCCCTAGCCAGGCGACTCCACCGAAATGACGACGGTTTCTTCCAAAGTTTATGACGCGATCATCATTGGCGCAGGGCATAATGGACTGACCAATGCCGCCTTTCTGGCCAAGGCGGGACTAGACGTCCTAGTCGTCGAAAAAAATCCGCATATCGGTGGCGCTACGGTGAGCCGGGAACTGCATGATGAGTTTTGGTATTCCAACTGCTCTTATGTCTGCAGCCTGTTCCGGCCAGAAATCTATCAAAGCCTAGATCTTGGTCGCCACGGCCTGAACGTCGTTCCGTTGCAAGGTGGCGTGACGTTCAAACAGGATGGTGACTATTACGGCAACTATCACCATCATCAGGTGCGCCGACGGGAAATTGCCCGCCATTCCCAACGCGATGCGGATGCGGTGATCCGCTTCGACGCGGACTTGATGAAATGGTGTCGCCTCATTCGCGGCATGCTTTTGCGGACGCCGCCGGATCCCTCCTCCTTCAAACCTCGCGATGCGATGGAGTTCGCATTCCTGCTGAAGAAGTTCTACGACCTTTCGGAAGAGCAACTTTACGAGTTTATCCGGTTCTTCACGATGTCGATCGCGGAGTATCTCGAAGAGTATTTCGAGAGTGATGTTGTGCTCGCTCATTACTCAGGAGGCAGCATTATTGGAACCGGTCTCGGCGTGTACTCGCCCGGCACAGCTTACGTTTTGCTGCATCACGCGATGGGTGACGTCGATGGCAATGTTGGGTCCTGGGGATTTGCGCGCGGCGGCATGGGCGCCGTATCTGGCGCTATCGCATCCGCATACCAATCCTTCGGCGGAGAGATCAGAACGAATGCCGAAGTGGCGAAAATCAATGTCCGCAACGGCGTTGCCAAAGGGGTTGTTCTGACAAATGGCGAAGAAATAAATGCCCGGAAAGTCGTCTCCAATCTCGACGCAAAACGAACCTTCCTGAATGTTATGGATCGCGAAGATCTGCCATCCGATTTGGTGAAACGCGCCGAGAATTTCAAAATTCGTGGATCCTCTGGAAAGCTGAACATTGCGCTCGATGGTATGCCAGAATTCCCAGCCCTTCCCGCTGGATCACCGCTCACGCTTGGACACATGCACTTCAGCGACACGCTAGAGCGCTTGGAGCGCGCATATGACGATTGGAAAGAAGATCGCTGGTCCGCTGATCCTTACACTGACACACTCATCCCGACTCAGTTTGATCCGACCATGTCACCGGCGGGCAAACACATGATGACCGTCTTCGTACAATACTGCCCCGTAGAGCCAGAGGGCGGCTGGGATGACGACAAGAAGCAAGCCTTCGGTAAGACCGTCATCGATCAAATATCAGAGTACAGCCCCAATTTCCGGGATTTGATCGTGCACGCTGAGATCCGCACACCAAATGAATTGGAAGCTGAAGTCGGCTTGACCGAAGGCAATATCTTCCAGGGTGAGCTGACCTTGGATCAGCTTTTGTTCAACCGCCCCTTCCCCGGTTATGCCCAGTATCGTGGACCGGTCAAAGGCATGTATATGTGCGGCTCCTCAACGCATCCAGGCGGCGGCGTCATGGGCGCACCAGGGGCCAACGCGGCGCGGGAAATTCTGAAAGACTTGAAACTGCGTGATACAACGCCGGAGGATTTCGGCGATGACTAAAGGCAAGTCAGTCTTGATTGTCGGCGCAGGCCATAATGGCTTGATCTGCGGAACCTATCTCGCCAGAGCGGGTCACAAAGTGACGATGCTCGAAGCGCGCGACACAGTCGGCGGCGGTATCGCGATGCGCCAGTTCTCAGACGGTTTCTCAGTTCCGGCGCTGGCACAGATGCATCATCCGCTGCACGCGAAAATTGTCAGTGAGCTGAAACTGGCCTCGCCCTCTCCAACGCCGGCACCCATGGAAACGATCTCGCTTTCACCAACGGGCGCGCATGTTACGCTAGGCGCCGAGCAGGTGTCGGGGCGAGAGTTGAACGAGAAGGACCGAGCAGCCTATTCCGAGTTTATGAAAGAGTATGCGTCTTATGCGAAAGCGCTAGGCGCTCTGTATCTCAACACTCCGCCGCGATTGAAAGACTTTGATCTCGCTGACGCAAGAACCCTCACAAAACTGGGATTAAAGCTCCGCTTTGGTCTTGGCCGCAAAGATATGCGCGAGTTTCTACGCGTCGGCGGCATGAACATTTATGACATTTTGAACGAGGTGTTTAACTCTGAGCCTCTAAAAGGGGCGCTGGCCGTGCAGGCGGTACTCGGCAATCATGTCGGCCCGCGCACGCCTACCACCGCGCTCAACTATCTTTACAGTCGGCATCAAGAGCTCAATGGTGCGCCTGTCTTAGTGTCAGGCACAGCTGGCAGCTTAGAGACCGCTGCTGCAGCAGCTGGCGTGGACATCAAAACAAATGCTGCGGTCAAAAAAATCAAGGTCGAGAACGGTCGAGCAACCGGAGTCGAACTGGCATCCGGGGAGCATATAAAGGCAGACCTGGTCGTCTCCAATGCCGACGCCAAAACAACCTTCCTCGATCTGGTTGGCGCAAGCGAACTTGATGCGATGTTCGTCCATCGGATTTCGAAAACGCGCACTTATGGAGATGTCTCTAAGATCCACATCGCTTTAAAAGCTCCACCGGTCTTTGCTGGATTGGAGACCGCTGATCTTCGTCATCGACTGCTCATCGCGCCCAGTATGCGCTATGTCGAACGGGCGTTTAATCCCTCCAAATATGGTGAGTATTCCGAGGATCCGGTGCTGGATATCTCAATTCCATCCATGAATGATCCGAGCTTGGCACCGCAGGGCCACCACGTCATGTGCATCAATGTCTCGTACACCCCTTATCGATTGAAAGCCGGCTGGGAGCAAAACAGAGACGCGCTCTACCAAACAGTCATAGACACGCTGTCCGCCTATGCTCCTGGAATCGCGGACCGTATTGAAGACCATGAGATTTTGACACCCGTAGATATTGAACGCGAATATGGCGTGACGGGCGGGCACTGGCATCACGGGGAAATGTCGATCGATCAGGGTTTCATGATGCGACCCGTACACGGCACCGCTCAATATCAAACACCCGTCGAAGGGTTGTTTTTGTGCGGTGCTGCAGCACACCCCGGTGGCGGAATCACTGGGCTGCCTGGACGAAACGCGGCGCGCCGAATTCTCGCAAAGGGCGGTGTCTGATGATGCATGATTTCACCCAAGTTCTGGAACCGTCACCCTTTCATGAGCGCGTCATCGATCGCGTTCTCACTCAAAACTGGGCGGAGTGGAACGGCTATCAAACCCCGCGTGTCGCAGACACGGTCGCATCAGAGTATTTCGCTGTCCGGAGTTCATGCAGCGTCATGGACCTGACGCCGATGGAGAAATACCGGATCACCGGGCCTGACGCGACCACCTTTCTCAATCGCATGGTGACGCGAGATATCTCCAAGCTAAAACCCGGGCGCGTGATGTATGTTGTCTGGTGTGATGACCGGGGAAAAGTGATAGACGACGGCACGGTCTTTCACCTCCGCCCTGGCGACTATCGGCTCTGCGCACAACATCATCAGCTCGACTGGTTACTGCTCTCGAGCATTGGCTTCGATGTTACGATCGAAAAAGAGACAGCGGATGTTGCTGCGCTATCTGTTCAGGGGCCAACAGCTTACTCTGTATTGGTCGCAGCGGGCGTTAAAGGCCTAGAGACTCTCAAACCGTTCGGCATTTTAGAAACGCAGCTTGCCGGATTTGATCTGACAATCTCGCGCACCGGCTTTACCGGCGATCTTGGATATGAGCTTTGGACAGATCCTCAGAACGCCCTGGCAATGTGGGATGCGATCTTTGCGATCAACGAGCGTGGCCTCTACGATGTTCGCCTGATCGGTCTAGATGCTCTGGAAATGGTCCGCATAGAAGCCGGCTTCATTATGCCTGGCTGGGATTTCAACACCGCTGAAAGCGTCGTTCGCGCAGAGCATGATCGTTCTCCATTCGAACTCGGGCTCGGTTGGATCGTCAAATTCGATAAGCCACATTTCACTGGAAAAAAGGCGCTCATTGCGGAGTCCAAACGGCCAGCAAAAAGGCGCCTTTTAAAGCTGTCGCTAGAAGGCAACAAAGTGCCAAGCGGTTCGTTTTTGTTCGATCGCAAAGATGGCAAGAATATCGGGTCCGTCGTCGCTCACATGTGGTCGCCAATCTTAAAGACCGCGCTCGCATACGGCGATGTCGAGCTGAATAAGGGCCAGCTTCCTGCCAGCATCTGGGCCGAAATCTACTACCAAAAAGAGCTGAAATGGCGGCTAGCTTGGGCGCGATGTAAGATTCACGATGAGCCTTTTTGGAAACATGCTCGCCGTGCAGCGACGCCCCCTAACCCCAACTAAGTTCAGATACGGCCTGGACAATATTCTCGCTGAGGAGATGAAAGTGACATCACGCGAAAACGATAAAAAGCTCGGTATGTTCGCGCAGATTTCGCGTCGCGATCTCGTGCAGGGTGCGGGACTTGCGACGGCCAGTGCCGCGATCGCACCACTCCTGTCAGGCTGCGCTCAATCAGAGCCGCCTCCTACAGGCCCTTACCCTCCCGGAGAAACCGGTCTGCGAGGAAATCATGTGGGCTCATTCGAAGTCGCGCACGATCTTGGTTTCGCCGGACGTTCTGATTGGGGGCCGCTCGGCACAGCCGAGACCGAAGCATATGATTTGATCGTCGTCGGCGGAGGCTTAAGCGGCCTCTCCGCTGCTTATTTTTATCGCCAGAAACACGCAGATGCTCGGGTTCTGATCCTGGATAATCATGATGATTTTGGCGGACACGCGAAACGCAACGAGTTTGAGGTCGCTGGAAAAACTTTGATTGGCTATGGCGGAACGCAAACGCTTCAAGAGCCCTCGAGTTATCCCGCCCTTGTTCTCGAAATGCTTGACGAACTGGGCGTCGACCTGGACCTGTTTGAAACCGCTTATGATACCGACTTCTTTAAACGGCACGGGCTGAGTGGTGGCCTCTATTTTGGGAAAGAGGCATGGGGCGAAGACGTGATGACACCTTTCGACCTAGGATTCTTTGAAGACTATATCCCCGTCGCCCCGTCGCCTTTATCATTCGAAGAATCCATCGCGAAAATGCCGATAACGGACGGCGCGAAAGCTGAACTCCTAGAGCTGTTCACCACCAAGGAAGATCGACTTCCAAACCTGAGCTTGGACGAGAAATGGGAATATCTCGCCTATACAAGTTACCGTGATTTTCTCGCTCAAGATATCGGCATCACCGAACCAGATGTGTTTAAGCTCTTACAGGACGTGGCAGGCGATTATGGCGCCGGGATCGAAGCCATTCCAGCCTATGGAGCTTTGACCTATACTGGGCTGCCTGGATGGGACGCTGCAGGCTTGCCACCAGCCCCCTATTTCGAGCCGTACATCCATCACTTCCCTGACGGCGTCTCAATGGTTGCGCGCCTCTTGGTCAGAGCCCTGGTCGAAGACGCTGTGCCAGCTGGCCGCCCCCAAGACATTCTTACCAAACCGTCAGACTATTCAAAACTCGATCTTCCGGGCAACTCTGCGCGCATTCGCCTGAACAGCACCGTCGTGAAAGTCGAGCAACCTGAGGACTCCACAGGGGCTGTCGAAGTGACCTATGTCCGCGATGGCATACCGTACAAGGTGCGCAGTAAAGACTGTGTCCTTGCCTGCAATCATTCAATGATTCCACATATCTGCCCGACACTCCCTGAGGCACAAAAAGAAGCGCTGTCTTTCCAGGAAAAATCGCCAATTCTTTACACCAATGTTGCCGTCAAAAACTGGCGCGCTTGGAAGGATCTTGGCATCAGCTCTGTCGTTGCGCCGGGCAGTTACTACATTCATGCAACCGTGAACTTCCCGGTCAGCATGGGCGATTATCAATTTGCGGAGTCACCAGACGAACCGGTGATTATCCATCTCGAACGTTTTCCGCATGTCAATAATCAAGGGCTCAATGCGCGAGAACAAAGACGTGCTGGTCGTCGGGAGCTTCTTTCAACATCATTCGAAGAGATTGAGCGTGAAACGCGGCAACAACTGGCTGGCATGCTGGGTGCCCATGGGTTCGATCCGGCAACTGACATCACCGCGATCACCGTTAATCGCTGGGGCCACGGATATGCCTATAGCTATAATGAGCTGTTCGATGACGTGTATGAAGACTGGAACGATGAGCGGATGCCGCATATGCGGGCGAAGCAGCCGTTCGGGAACATCACGATCGCAAACTCAGACGCGGCCGCGATTGCTCTGTTCTATTGCGCAGTCGAAGAAGCACACCGCGCCGTTGAGGAACTCCCGGTTTAGCCGCAAGAAAAGGTCTCTGAATGGCGATGCAGCAGTTAAGCACTCAAGCAACAGCATCTGAAATCTCGAACGTCTTGCTTCGAGACGGCGGCGTGATTGTGCATCCAAACCAGGACCAGGCATTAATCGACCGTGTCAGCGAAGAGCTTGCCCGACCGTTTGAAGAACAAGGCGCCGCATTCAAGAACGATTTCAACGGTTATAATACGCTGAGGCTAGGTGCGATTTTATCCTTATCCCGCACGTCAGTTGATTTGATCGCTCATCCGCTTGTGCTTGATGTCGCAGATCATGTTCTGAAACGGCATTGCGAAACCTACAGGATTGGTAGCAGCACCGCGATCAAAATCCTTCCCGGTGAAGCAGCACAAGAGTTGCACCGCGATGATGACCTGTATCCAATCCGCATTCCCGGGGTCGAGTTTCAAATTTCGGCTATGTGGGCGCTTGATGACTTCACGCTTGAGAATGGTGCCACACAAGTGATTCCAGGCAGCCAGGATTTGCGTGAAATCAGCACCGTGAAACCGAGCGACATCGAGCGCGCCATTATGCCTAAAGGCAGTATTCTGTTTTATCTTGGTTCGACCATTCACGGCGGCGGAGCCAATTTAAGCGATACCTCGCGTTCAGGATTGATCACGACATACAGCTTGGGCTGGTTGCGGCAGGAAGAGAACCAGTACTTAGCGGTTCCACGCCAAATTGCGGATGGGTTTCCAGATCATGTTCGTCGCCTCATGGGGTACCAAAGTCATGGGCCCTATCTCGGTGTTTATCCCGATGACCCCGATGGCAACTGGTTCGACGCCTAACTCTGACCGATTTCGTTGATCGCCCGTTCGGCAGCATCAATCGCTGAACTTGCATAAGCCGATGCATGAGAATCGCTGCTTGCGATATGAATGTTGCCGATCGGTTGGCGCGCGAGAATGTGAGGACCGGTTTCGCTGTCAAACGACCAATCATCCTCAAACTCATCATACTCATAGGCATAGCCATGAGGCCAACGATTGACCGTGATACCGGCGATATCCGCCTCAGCGTCAAAGCCGAACGGCCCCAACGCCTCGGTCATTTCCTCGACGATCTTCTGTTCGAATTCAGCAAAGGTCAGTTGGTACAGCAAGTGACGTCCTGCCCGGCTTTGCTCTTTTCGGTTTAAGCCCTGTCCCGGAACAATCGGGATGTATTGCAAAGTCAGCACCGTCGGCTCGTCAGACGACTGAGTGAAGGTGTAGTCGCCCATGCTAACCGGAAAATCGAGCCGCATCGTATTGAAGAAGGCTTGCGGCGCATACAATCTATGCGTCCCGGCAGCTTCGAAGGAGCGCCAATTTCGGACCGCGACATTCACATAGACCAAAGGTGTTCGTTCGGGATACTGAAATGCTTCGGCTTGAGCTTTTGAGACTTCAGGACAGAGGAACGGTACCATGTGCCCGTAGCCCGCCATGATCACATGTTGCGCGTTTGCGAGCGATGCGGCGCCGTGCTTGACATAAGTCACTTGGACACCGCCTCCATCCGAGTTATTTTCCACTTTAACGACGGTCGCGCTCAACCTGATCTTCGTCGGTCGATCATCCTGATCCAGTGCGTCATAATCGGTTTGTGCCGTTACCACATCTTCCATTGTCCCACCGGACATCGCTTGCGAAATAAGATGCCGAACCATGAGCCGGGTCAGACCTGCGTTTCCATCTGGAAAATGAAACACTCGAGGCTCTTCACCACCAGACGGTGTTGGATAAGTTTCAGTGAAGCCAAGCTCGCTTAAACCAGGCAACTCCATGCGCATGGCTTCAATCGCACTCATCGCATCCCAGCCCATGCCCCAAATGCCAAGCGCCTCCTTTCTTAAGAACACGACAGCTTCTTCAGACAGGCGGATATCTTCGAGAAGGAACTGCTCATAGCTTTTTGTTCGCAGAACATCGCGTTTGTCGGCGATACTCTGTCCTTCAAGATAGTCTCGCGGCTTAGTAAGGAGATCAAAAAGTCCGGTGCGCCCAGCGTCAGAGAGTGGATAGGAATTGATTGCTGCCCTTATCGTCTCTGGATCGCCACCGGCTTGCCAGATGTCGATGACTGACTCTGCGAGCGCTGTCTGCCCATAGTTCGCCCGATCAAAGAACACCTTCTCTTTGAGCCCGCGAGACGCAAAGAAAGAGCGATCATAATAGTCATAGAACCGATTGGGAGCGAGCCCGATATCATCAAACATTTGTTTGGCAGCGGCAGAGTAGCTGGCTGGATTATCAATGGACTGACTGCCGCCATAGCCAATCAACAATCTGCCATCGACGTCGAACTCATTGCGCTTTGCATGGCCGCCAAAATCATCATGGTTGTCGAGCACTAGAATACGCTTATCGGCCCCAAATTTCTGGCGGTAGAAGTAAGCAGCAGCCAGGCCTGAAATGCCCGCCCCGACAATAATGACGTCATAGTCTGGCTCGGCAGACTTGTCCGGAGTGGCCCAAGTTTCTCCCTGCCACGCCAGTTGATGTGCGACCTCATACGAGCCTTCATGACTGCCCCGCATACCCAATTCGCCTGGCGGATAATTGACGCTATTCATGATCGTACGAGCGCTGGGACTTTCGCCAGCAGGGGCGCAGCCTGAGAGCAGATTGGAACTTAGTCCGGCGCCAATCATCAGCGGCACGCCGTTTAACAAATCCCGTCTTGAAATGTTGAGGGGTTTCTTGATCGCCATAGTATTGCCGCTCGATTTCAATTGCTTGGTCAAACATCACGCTAGCGGACCCGATGCGCATAGACCATAGCTCACGTTTATGGGCGGTCCCGCTCGAATAGCGCTGGCCAAGGACGCATCATACTAACACTTTAGGACAGTCCGTCTTAGTTTGATCGCGCTAGATCTAGACACCTGGCGAGATCGAACGAGTATCGGTCGTGCAGCAGATTTGGGAAGTGAGATGCCAAAGCTAAATCGCAAAGCAACAGACTATGATGCGATCGTTATCGGCGCTGGTCACAATGGCTTGACCACTGCGAACTACTTAGCCTTGTCGGGCTTAAAGGTCTGTGTGCTTGAGCAACGCCACGTCGTCGGCGGCGCAGCCGTAAGCGAAGAGTTTCACCCGGGCTTTCGGAACTCGGTCGCATCTTATGTCGTGAGTTTGCTACGTCCGGAAGTTGTTGAAGAGCTGGACCTTAAAAAATACGGCTATGAGCCAATTCCGCTTGAGAACGCGTTCTACCCTGACTCCAATGGCGACTACATATTGCTCACCGAAGACGAAGAAGCGAACCGCGAGCAATACTTGAAATTCTCCGAAACCGACGGAGAAGCTGTCGATGCGTTCTATGAAATGGTCGAGCGCGTTGGTGGCATCATCTCTGACCAGTGGCTCAAAACGCCGCCAAAACTGAGCGGCGGCGGACTTGGCGATTTGATAAGCGCAGCCAAGCTTGGGCTGGATGTACAGAAACTCGACGATGATACACGTCACCGCCTGGTTCAGTTTATGGTTGGCGCCCCCGTCTCTCTCATCGAGAGTTGGTTCGAGAGCGATAAGGTCAAAGCCAAAATGGCCGGCGCCTGTACGCCAGCCAACTATGCTTCACTGCATCAACCCGGCTCTGGAATGGCAATGCTACACCACGCCGTTGGCGAACTCGATGGCGATAAGGGCGCGTGGGGAATCGTCAAAGGCGGAATGGGGTCGATTACGCAAGCCATGGCCGCATCTGCAGAAGCCAAAGGCGTGGAAATACGAACTGAGGCCACCGTCGACCAAATCATTGTTGAAGATGGAGTTGCAACAGGAGTGCGCTTACAGTCCGGAGAAACGCTGAGCGCGAAAGTCGTTGCTGCGAATACGGATCCGAAACGCACGTTCCTCCAGCTGCTCGGCGAAGATCACCTTCCCGACTATTTCGCGCGTGACATTAGCGCGTTCCGACAGGAATCAGCCTCGCTTCGCATGAATCTCGCGCTGCGAGGCGTGCCAGAGTTCGCCTGCTTGCCGGGCGACAATGTTGGCGCGCACCATCGCGCAAGCATCATGATCGTCGAAAGCGCCGAACACATTGAGGAGGCCTATCGAAATGCGCGCGCAGGCCGCCCCGCCGATCCGCCCTTTATCGATGCCCTTATCCCGAGCATGATGGATGACACACTCACCGACCAGCCCGGCGATCATGTCATGAGCTTACTGTGCAAATATATGCCATACGATCTCGCCGATGGCCTTCACTGGGACGACATCAAAGAAGAGACGGCTGAAAAGATCATCGACTATCTCACAGGATTGATACCAAACCTGCGTGACATCCTGGTGTCCTATCAGATCCTTACACCTCTCGATTTGGAGCGCATGTTTGGCATGACCCGGGGCGATATCTGCCATGGGCGGTTGGAACCTGATCAGCTGTTCAGTGCACGACCACATCCAGCCGCCGCGCAATACGCCTCGCCTGTTCCAGGACTTTATCTATGTGGATCGGGCGCGCACCCTGGCGGCGGTGTGACAGGTGCGCCCGGCCGAAACGCGGCAAAGCGCATTATCAAAGACATCAAACGCTAAACGCTATGCTTCAGCCATTTCACTCCAACATGAGAACACGGCATTGTCGGCGACTTTCGACATCATCATCGCGTGGATTCGAGCCGCCTCTGATCCTGGACGGTTGATATAGTCATATGCGGCGTCGCACTGTTTCTGAGACTGGAACGTCGTGACGAAGAAGAAGCTCAGCGACCGGTCATCATCAGTGTCCATTGGCGTATCAGGTGAGCGCTTGCAAATCGGGCCATAGGATTGGATCAAGTGTTGAGATTTGAGGTGATCGTACAAACGCACCATTGCCTCACGAAAACCAGAGACTCCTTGCCCCTTCTTCAGATCGAACGTGCTCATCATATGAAACAATTGGCGACTCCATTCGATTTCGTGCGTGTACGACCGAATTAACGCGATGCAGATTGTGTGCAATAGGAAGTCACGAAAAGCAAAATTGTCGTGATCACATATTTCGGAAAGACGTTCTTCGATAGAGCATTTTTCTTCGCTGAATCGGGTAAGATGCGATCGCAAACTAGTTTTTATAGGCACGCATCGTGCGATGCCTTCGGAGAACCAAAATGGGACCAAAGCAGAAGAAAGCACTCGCGGAAGAGATCGATGCCTTTACCGCTGCTCACGGGTCATTCGATCAAATCGAAATCCTCGCCAGCAATGTGAACGGTAATTTCTTCGGCAAGCGCTTCCCGTTCTCGAACTTGCAGTCGATGATTGAGAGCGGCTTGTCGTTCCCCCGAGCCATGTTCGTTTTGAGCACGACCAGTATATCCATGTCCGAAGATATCGATGGCCTAGGACTTGTGGACGGCGATCCGGATGTCGCCGTCGAGCTCGTACCCGGTTCCTTGAAGTATGTTTCATGGGGCGGACGCCCGCGGGCTCAAATGCTCGTAACCAGCCGAACATCTGAGCCCCCAGTCGATCCACGCTGGGCCCTAGAGCAGGTGCTCAAGAAGTATCAGGAAAAGAACCTGACCCCAGTTGCGGCATTCGAACTCGAGTTCACTCTGGTTGACCGCGACGCAGCAAAAGATGGAATCGTCAAAACGGTCACCAATCCGGTAACCGGGGCCCCGGATGACCCGGTCATGCTCAGCCCCGAAAGCCTCGATGGTTTCGAAGCTTTTATTGATGAAGTCATCGCCAATTGCGACACCCAAGGCATTGAGACAGGAGCGATCTGTTCCGAATTCGGCGCCGGCCAGCTTGAGATCAATTTCACGCACTATGATGACGTGCTCTTGGCCGCAGATCACGCACAACTCTTCCGCCGCACAGTTAAGTCCGTTGCTGACAAGCATGGTTTCAAAGGCAGCTTTATCGCCAAGCCAGATTTCGAACGCGCGGGCAATGGCCAGCACATCCATGCCAGCATCATTGATGCAGATGGCAATAATATTTTCGACGGGGGCGACACACATACCCCCGCGCTGATGCATGCGATGGGCGGGCTCCAAAAAGCAGCATGGGAGTCAATGCTGTTCTGGGCGCCAAATATCAATTCCTACCGCCGTTTCGAACCTGAAAATTGCGTGCCGACGGGGGCCAATTGGGCACATGAGCATCGGCATGTCGGTTTCAGAATCCCGCTGGCCTTGAATGGTGCCTGGCGAATCGAAAACCGAATCCCTGGCGCTGATGCGAATTGCTACCTCACGCTTGCATCTATGCTCGCCGGAATGCTGCACGGCCTTGAGAACAAAATTGAGCCAAGCGCTGAAACCGTTGGTGCGCCGGAAGAGATGGATGACAGTTCACTGCCCCTCACTTTGCGCGACGCCATCAAAGCCACTTCCGAAGGCTCTCTATTGAAACAGTATATGGGCGAAGAATTCGTCTCGCTTTACGCCAAGCATCGGCGCGGCGAACTTCGTTACTTTGATCATTTCATCAGTCAGCGCGAACTAAGCTGGTATTTATAACCTCCCAAGAAACTTAAAGAGCACACCATGTTGGACGCCAATCAACGCGAACACACCAATTCCTATTACGCCGCCACACAGCGCGACAAGACCCCATTTCCAACGCTCAGCGGCGATGTCACGACAGATATCTGCATCATTGGCGGCGGACTAACCGGCGTTTCGACAGCCCTTGAACTGGCTGAACAGGGCCGTGACGTCGTGCTCCTTGAAGCTCACAGAATTGGATGGGGTGCGTCAGGCCGCAACGGCGGTCAGATCATAGGTGGATATGGGGGCAAGCTGACCTCGAAGCCTGACAAGACCGACAAACGGCACGGCAAAGGCACGACTGACAAGCTCGTTGATATGGGCAATGAGGCCGTCGAAATCATCAAGCAGCGCATTCAAAAGTATCAAATCGAATGCGACCTCAAATGGGGCTTTCTCAACGTTGCTCTGAAACAAAGAGAAATGGACGATCTCGGGCATTGGTATGATGAGCTCAAAGAGCAAGGCTATGAGCCTGATATTCAAATGGTCGATAAAGAGGGCCTGCGAGATTATGTTGGTACAGACCGCTACATAGGCGGCATGGTCGACATGGGCTGGGGGCATTTGCAAGTGCTTGACCTGTGCAAGGGCGAAGCCCGAGCCGCAGCCAATCTTGGCGCTCAGATCTTCGAACAGACGATCGCCCAGGATGTTGAGCACGGCGACACAATCAAGGTAAAAACCGAACATGGCACCGTTCACGCAAAGCAGCTCATTCTCTGCGGAAATGCGTATCTAGCGGCTTTGGCGCCCAAACTGGCACCAAAACTCACTAAATATGTATTGCCTGCTACGAGCTATATCATTGCAACAGAGCCCCTATCGGATGAGCAAGTCGCTGATGTCATGCCTAAGAATTATGCCGTTTGTGATCAGCGCACAGCGCTCGACTATTTCCGTTTGAGCGCTGACAATCGAATGCTGTTCGGCGGTGTTTCCAACTATACGGCTTCCGCGCCGCGCTCCATCACAACAACGCTGCGCAACAAGATGTTGAAAGTGTTCCCGCAGCTTTCAGATGCTGAAATTGACTATTATTGGGGCGGACGTATGGGCATCAGCTTCCGCCGCGTCCCGCAACTCGGGCAGCTGGCTCCAAATGTGTTCTATGCACAAGCCTATAGCGGACATGGCGTCGCCCCCACTCATATGACCGGCCGCATCCTCGCAGAAACCTTGAATGGCGATCGCAGCCGCTTCGACATCATGGCGAAAGAGACACATGTTCCCTTCCCGGGCTTCGGCATGATACGACAGTCCATGTATGCTGTCGGCATGTCCTTCTACAAAATTCGGGACGCCATAATGTAAAGGCAGATCGCTTATCAGGCGGCTTTGGCGGCAGATTGCGCACCTACCGATTGCGGCGCTCGTAAGGCGGTCCAGAACAAGACGCCGAGGCCCATGATCAAAAGTGGCAAGAATGGCTCTAGCGGCCAGAACGGGATCCATAGCGATAGATCTCCTGTCGGCCCTATGCCAGCAAATGCCGTCGATGCTGCATTCTGCCAATAGGCCCCCGTAACGGCTCCAATCGCCGCGACCGTAATGAGTAAGGCTCCCGCCGCGCGCATAAACATTGGTGCCGCATCGGTTTGTCCGGCCTTCCGTTTACGCTGAAGCCGTTGCTTGCCCCAAGCGAAAATGCGCAACGCAAATACCGCAAATCCAGCCGCGTAGAGGATGTAGTCGAGCACGCGTGGGGCGGCATAAACCTCGCCTAAGTATGGATAATAAAAGAGGTTCCACCAGTACACGCTGAACGGATACGCCCAAAGGAAATAGACGCCCGTCTTCTGGATGAGCTTCCATTGTTTGGTATCGGTGTATTTGCGGGCAAAACTGAACGAAGTGATCACCATTGCACCAAGCAATACATAGCCGACGGTGCCTTCTAGCTCATCGCGGAAATAGTAGATTTCGTTGAAGTAGTAGCCTCGGTGGACCGTCGAGACGATTAAAATGTAAAGCCCCTGCCAGGCCATCGCTACGGCAAAACAAAAGCCGAAAAACTTCCGGTTCTTCATCAACCATGCGGAGAAATGGCTTGGAAACAGAATGTGCAGCGATGAAGTCGCGATGACCAAATAGATGAATGGCACTGCCAACAAAACTGAAAAACCGATAAGGTGCGATATACCCGCTCCTGTTGATAAATCTGTTTGCAGTGTCTCGTAGATCACAAGGAGTGAAATCGGGGTTGAGACGATCAAAAACAGAGGCCAACCGTTGAGGAATTTGTGGCGAAGTAGGTTCTTTAATCCAGCGTTTTCCATGGGCGCAGTGTCGCAGATTTTGTGATCACAGTCTACGCAATCAGCGGTCTATTTGATAGTTGCGGACCCGCGAGAACTGTTATTTGCGTGGTTTCAAGATAACATCGTATCAAACACTGAAACCACCATGCGCTCATGATCAAGAACCTGCAATCCTACCTGGTCTTCACCATCAAAGTATTGCTTTGCACGGCCCCCATGCTGAGCACGATGTTCTTTCTTTACTGGATGAGCTCGAACGAGATTTGGAACGAGACGACCCCGCACCGCGACTTGATATCCGGTGGGATCGTCGCAAGCGGACTGATCTCCGCATATTTTCTGTTGAGCTGGTTTGTCCTGCGGTCAAAATGACGGTGGCGTGCACGCGGTAATCAACTCGCAAGGACTTGCTCCATCATTTTTAAATGTGTGCGGTTGATCACTCCTGAAATAATAGGCTTCGCCCGCTTTCAGCACTTGCGTTTGTCCTGATACGGTGACCGTCAGCTCACCGGAAATGACGAACCCGCATTCTTCTCCTTCATGACTTAGCGCATGACGCCCCGTATCCCCACCGGGCTCATAGCGTTCCCACAAGAATTGGATGGCGCGATTGATCAGCCCGGTTCCAACCTGGCGATAAGAGACCAAGCCTTCGGACAGTTCCGTAAGGTCCGTTCTGCTGAAGAATATCTTCTCCCTCGGAGAGCCGGCACTATCATCAAAGAACACCGCCAAGCTGATCGGGAATCCACTTAGAATTTTCCTCAACGTCCCGATCGTCGGATTGAGCGTTCCAGCTTCAATTTGCGATATCGTAGCGTTGGCAACGCCGCACTTCTTTGAAAGCTGGCGCTGTGAGAGCCCATGCTCTTTCCGCAAATATTGAAGGCGCGATCCAACATCATCCTGGCGCGCATCGGTCTCATGCTGGTTCATAACAGCCTCCAAAGAGTGTTTGCTATCCTAAACGCTTTTTGCGAAAAATGCAATAAATACAGTCGCAAAAAGGTTCGACTTAACAGCTTGCAGAACGGTTGCAGCGATCGATATCCTACACACGGAAAAGTTCATTCTGGAAGGAGATCACGCGTGCGACCAACAAACTTACCTCTTTCGCCCTGGTGGATGCCGTTCACCTCCAACCGAGATTTCAAAGCAAATCCGCGTTTCATCACGCGCGCGGAGGGCCACTATTATTGGTCCGACGACGATCGCAAAATCTACGACAGCTTTTCGGGGCTCTGGACAACCGGGGTCGGCCATTGTCATCCAAAAATTGTTGAGGCGGTCCAAAAGCAAGTGGCAGAGCTTGATTACGCGATGACGTTCCAGGTGGGGAACCCACACGCATTTGATCTCGCAAATCGATTGACCAGTCTCGCACCCGACGGCTTCGAGCACGCGTTCTTCTGCAACTCTGGATCAGAAGCTGCGGACACTTCGTTGAAGATTGCCCTCGCATATCATCGTGCCAAGGGCGACGCGACCCGCACGCGTCTCGTTGGTCGTGCCCGAGGCTATCATGGCGTAAACTTTGGCGGTATCTCCGTTGGTGGTATGACGGCAAACCGGAAAGCCTTCAGTGCATGCCTCATCCCTGGCGTTGATCATCTTCCTCACACTTTCAATCTGTCTGAAAACGCCTTTTCTAAAGGGCTGCCCAAATGGGGCGCTCATTTAGCCGATGAGCTCGAAAACATTTGCGCCCTGCACGATCCAAGCAATATCGCGGCAGTGATCGTCGAGCCCGCCGGCGGCTCCACTGGTATCCTACCGCCACCAGTGGGGTATTTGAAACGCCTGCGGGATATCTGTACCAAGCACGGAATTTTGCTGATCTTTGATGAAGTGATCACAGCATTTGGCCGGGTCGGTGCCGCTTTTGCTGCAGAACGCTGGGGTGTCGTGCCTGACATTATCACCACAGCAAAAGGGCTTACGAATGGTGTCATTCCAATGGGCGCCGTGATCACAACAGGCGAAATTTACGACACAATCTGTCAAGGTCCGCCGCATCTGGTCGAGCTGTTCCATGGTTACACTTATTCCGGTCACCCGATCGCAGCTGCGGCTGGCCTCGCAACGCTGGATGTCTATGAAGAAGAAGGCAGTTTCGAGCAGGCACTGGCATTGGAGTCGGTCTTCGAGGAGGCCATTCACAGCCTCGCAGATCACCCGAAAGTCATCGACATCAGAAATGTTGGCCTAATGGGTGCGGTAGAACTCGCGCCACGCGATGGTGCTGGCGGCGCTCGTGGATTGGATGTTCACAAACACTGCTTCTGGAACGAGGACCTGATTATCCGCAGTGGCGGTGACATCCTGCAGTTCTCGCCCTTCCTGAATTCTGAACCAGACGATGTCTACGCGACGTTCGAAAAGATCCGTCGTGCGATCGACGCGGTCGAGTAACCGTCCAAACGCATAATTAGAAAGCTCACATCATGATTTCCTCTCCGATCCTCGGCCATTTTATCAATGGCGTCCGCGTTGACGACGACACGCGCGCAACACCGGTGACCGATCCGGCCACTGGCAATGTCACAAAACACGTCGCCATGGCGTCCATTCAAACCGTGAATGAGGCCGTGGCCAGCGCCGCCGCCGCGTTCCCAGCCTGGCGCGAACTCCCGCCGCTGAAGCGCGCTCGTATTATGTTCAAATATAAAGAACTCTTGGAACGAGATGCCGATGAGATCGCAGCAATGATTACGGCAGAGCATGGTAAAGTGGTCGACGATGCCATGGGTGAGTTTGTGCGCGGCGTCGAGGTGGTCGAGTATGCATGCGGTGCGCCTCAGTTGCTGAAGGGCGAACACTCGAAAAATGTCGGCCCAGCAATCGACAGCTGGTCGGAAATGCAGCCTCTTGGTGTTGTTGCCGGCATCACACCCTTCAACTTTCCAGCCATGGTGCCGATGTGGATGTTCCCGATGGCCATCGTCTGCGGCAATACTTTCATTCTAAAACCTTCTGAAAAAGACCCAACAGTCGCGATTAAGCTTGCAGAGCTTCTCACAGAGGCTGGCCTTCCAGATGGCGTGTTTAACGTGGTGAATGGCGACAAAGAAGCCGTCGATGCCCTGCTTGCTCACCCCGAGGTCGAAGCCTTGAGCTTTGTTGGCTCAACTCCGATCGCTGAGTACATTTACAGCACTGGTACGGCGAATGGCAAACGCGTCCAAGCCCTGGGCGGCGCGAAAAATCATGCCATCGTTATGCCGGATGCTGACATTGAAAACGCAGTCAACGCGCTGATGGGCGCTGCTTATGGTTCTTGCGGCGAACGCTGCATGGCGATCTCTGTCGCGGTTTGTGTCGGCAACGATACAGCCGATGCAGTGGTTGAGAAGCTAACAGGCAAGATCGGTACGCTGCGGATTGGACCAGGCTCAGACGCTACCAATGATATGGGGCCGCTAGTCTCAGATGTGCATCATCAAAAGGTCCGCTCTTATGTCGATCTGGGCATCGAAGAGGGCGCCACCTTAGTCGCCGACGGTCGTGACCTGGTCGTTGAAGGCCACGAGAATGGCAACTTCCTTGGCGCCTGTCTGTTTGATCATGTCACCTCTGACATGCGGATTTATAAGGAAGAGATCTTTGGACCTGTATTGTGCGTCGTCCGCGCCGAGACGCAGGATGAAGCGATGGCCCTGATCGACAATCACGAGTTCGGGAATGGGACGTGTATCTTCACGCGCGATGGCGAAGCCGCGCGATATTTCACAGACCGAATCAAAGTCGGCATGGTCGGCGTCAATGTTCCCCTGCCCGTGCCCGTTGCCATTCACAGCTTTGGTGGTTGGAAGCGATCTCTCTTCGGTGACCTCTATGCTTATGGCCCGGATAGCATCCGCTTTTATACAAGACGCAAAACGGTAACCCAGCGATGGCCGAAAGGTGGCATCCGCGAAACGGCTCAATTTGCCTTCCCAAGCAGTGAGAGCAAAGCAAGCTAACACCTACCAAAACCAAGGCGAGATGAGACAATGAAACGCAAAGCACCAATCATGAAAACGCTCACGACTTTTGTTCTTTGGATATCATTGTCTCTCACCGCGATGGCAGCTCCCCAAGACAGCGAGAAACCGAACATCGTTCTCGTTGTCATGGACAATTTTGGGTATGGCGAAGTCGGTGTGTATGGCGGCGGCGAACTGCGCGGCGCGCCAACGCCAAACATCGACAGTCTCGCGACCGAAGGTTTCATGTCGACCAATTTTAACGTTGAGGCCGAGTGTACACCATCCCGTTCAGCCTTGATGACCGGGCGGTACGGCATCCGAACCCGCCAACGCCCAGACGGCCCTCCGCGAGGGGTTTGGTATGGCATCACAAAATGGGAAATCACGCTCGCTGAAATGCTAACCGAGGCTGGCTACGCCACCGGCATGTTCGGCAAGTGGCACCTCGGTGATACGGAAGGTCGCTTCCCGGTCGATCAAGGCTTCGACGAATGGTATGGCCTCCCGCGCTCCACCGATCGTGCGTTTTGGCCAGATAGCGACAGCTTCCCGCATGGTGTTCATGAGAAAGTGGTTTTCACGCGGATCATGTCCGCAAAGCGAGGCGAGGTCCCAACCGAAGGCGAAATCCTGGATCGCGCAAAAAAAGCCGCCCTGGACCGAGAATTGACGGATCGGGCGATCGATTTCATTCGGCGCAAAGCTCACGGCGACAAACCTTTCTTTGCCTATGTACCTTTGACGCAAACTCACGAGCCCGTGGACGCCCATCCAGATTTTAAAGGCACAACTCGCAATGGCGCCTTTGCGGACGTTCTGGCCCAGACCGATCACTATATCGGCGACTTGCTTTCTGTGATCGATGAACTCGACCTCAAAGATAATACGATCTTCATCTACACCGCAGACAATGGACGCGAAGGTGTACCGCGCTCTTTCGGATTCACAGGGCCTTGGCGCGCCAGCATGTTCTCGCCTTATGAGGGATCGCTCCGCGTGCCTTTCCTCATTCGCTGGCCCGGAAAGATTCCGGCCGGACGATCTTCGAACGAGATTATCCACCTGGTTGATATCTTTCCAACGCTAGCCGGCTGGGCGGGCGGAGACATTCCAACCGACCGTGTGCTCGATGGCCTTGATCAGTCTGATTTCCTGACAGGCAAAACGGACAAGTCGCCACGAGAGACCGTCATGATCTATATCGGAAATGTCTTGTTCGGTGCGAAGTGGCGGAACTGGAAAATCCTATTGCGGGAGATGGATGACAAAACCTATGCCGTTCAAGAAATGGCATATCCATCTGTCTACAATCTGATCATCGATCCAAAAGAAGAAGTTCCAGAACTAAACTATCTGGATGATACCTGGGTCGACTTCCCACTGTATGACGCCTTGGAAGAACACGAAGCTTCAATTGCTGCTGATCCGGGTGCGCCCGGCGACTGAGACGTTGGAGCTTTGCAGTCTCAGGAGACCTGATAGCCTAACCAGGGTTTGACCGTTTTCATCACCAACGAACTCTGGATCCGGCTCACATGTGGCAGTGACGCAATCACTTTTCGATAGGTCGACTCATAATCGCGCGTGTCTTTCGCCGCGACTTTTATCAAATAGTCCGCATTGCCCGTCATCAAATGACACTCAAGGACTTCCGATCGGCGTTTTGCTGCTTTCTCAAATGATGCAAGCGCCGCCTCGGTTTGGCTGTCGAGCGAAACTTCGACAAAGAAGGTCATGCTATAACCAAGTTTATCACCGCTTAATCGCGCGCCATAACCGTCAATGAACCCATTCTCTTCCAGCAGCGTTATTCGCCGGGCACACGCCGATAGAGACATGCCGACCTGATCGGCAATCTCAGCGATGGGGCGGCGGCAATTAGATTGAAGTGCCACAAGTATTTTTCGGTCTATTTGATCCATCGCAGGAATATATAGCGCGTCAATCTACTTTTAGCGAATTTTTTCCGATAATTTTCTCTCATTTCAAGAAGTCTGAGAAATATTTCGGCGCTGTTTCGAGTACGCTTTTCCCAACGATGAAAGGAGTTTCCCATGCTGATCGGTGTGCCGAAAGAAATCAAAAACCACGAATACCGCGTAGGTCTTACGCCGGAAAGCGTGGCCGAGCTCGTCGATGACGGCAACCAGGTTCTGGTCGAGACAAATGCCGGAAGCGGTATTGGCGCTGATGATGATACCTATCGCGCGCACGGCGCTGAAATTGTTGCCACCGCGAAAGAAGTGTTTGATCGCGCAGACATGATCATCAAGGTGAAGGAGCCTCAAGCTGTTGAGCGCGCCATGCTGAGACCCGGACAGATTCTGTACACTTACCTCCACCTGGCTCCGGATCCGGAACAGACCAAAGACCTTATCAAATCTGGCGCCGTGTGCATCGCGTACGAGACGGTCACAAGCGACGACGGAGACCTGCCATTGCTTAAGCCGATGAGCCAAGTCGCTGGACGTCTTGCGATCCAGGTCGGCGCCGCGGCTCTGCAAAAGAATGCCGGAGGACGCGGTGTCTTGCTTGGCGGCGTTCCAGGTGTTGCGCCCGCCAAAGTGCTCGTCATCGGTGGCGGAGATGTCGGCTTTAATGCCGCCCAAATGGCGGTCGGCATGCAGGCCGACGTCACGATCCTAGAGCGCGACAATCGAGTCATGGAACGTCTCTCCGCGCACTTTGGAGCAACTGCGAAAGTAATTCGTTCAACACCAGCATTACTGAACGAAATGCTGAAAACCACCGACATGGTGGTTGGCGCGGTTCTGATTCCGGGTGCGGCAGCACCAAAACTAATCACACGACCAATGCTGAAAACGATGCAAAAAGGCGCGGTTCTGGTCGACGTCGCGATTGACCAAGGTGGCTGTTTCGAAACGTCTCGGGCAACGACACATGATGACCCGACTTATGAAGTTGACGGCATTGTTCACTACTGCGTGGCCAACATGCCAGGTGCCGTCGCGCGCACGTCAACCTATGCATTGAATGCAGCGACCTTGGTGCACGCCAAGCGCATTGCGCGCCTCGGCTGGGAAGGCGCATTGTCGCAAGATCCACACCTGCTGAACGGGCTGAATGTTTGTGAAGGACACCTCACATACAAAGCCGTCGGTGAAGCACTCGGCATCGATACACGTGCATCGCGCGAATTGGTCGCTTAGACACCGCCTGGTGATAATCACCTGCACAAGCCTTCAACTTTGGATCCCAGAATGATCAAACCGATTTTGATTAGCAGTATTCTCGCTTTGGCCTGCGCATGCAGCCAATCTCCAACAAATGATACATCTGAGACAGTGGCAGAGTCTTCCGCCGCTCCGGAATCATCGGCGCCCTCCTCCGGGCCTGTGGCTTCAGTTCGTCTCGACGATGTGCTGGCGACCCTCCCAGACGAGGCCAAAGCGAGATTCCAATATCGAAATCCGAAAGAGACACTCGAATTCTTCGGCGTCGAACCGGGCATGACGGTTGTTGATACGACGCCCGGCTCGATCTGGTATTCGGGCATTTTGGCAAAATTTCTCGGGCCGGATGGCACAGTCATTGGCGCTGATCGACCACTCTCTGTTTGGGAGTTTTTCGGCCCCGAATATTCTCCGCCGGAATTCTTAGCTGAACGAGTTAATTGGCCGGATACGTGGCCGGAAGCGCGCGCCGCTGAGCATGATGAAAACAGCGCGCGTTTTGATGCGATCGCGTTCGGAACTGTCTCTGAGGATTATGCCGAGACCGCTGACATGGTTATGATCATGCGCGAGTTCCACAACATCATGGCGGCAGACGAAACGGATGCCTTAGCGCTTCAAGTGCTAGGTGAAATCCATATGATTCTGAAATCAGATGGTGTTCTGGGCATTGTCCAACATCGCGCGCCAGAAAGCGCTTCGGATGAGTGGGCGAATGGCAGCTACGGGTACCTTAAAGAGTCTCGTTTGGTGGCCTTGGTTGAGAGCGCAGGATTCGTTCTGGAAGCCAGCAGCGACGTGAATGCCAATCCTAAAGATCAACCCACAGAAGAAGACTTTGTTTGGCGGCTTCCGCCTGATCTGACCGGATCCGAAGAAGACCCAGAACGGCGCGAGCAAATGCTGGCCATAGGTGAATCTAATCGGATGACGCTGAAGTTTCGCAAAACATCCTAGCCGCGCGATTGACGCACGCTTACGGAAGTTTCGTCGCCGAACGAAAGCTCAATTTATGGACACTGGCATGAACGCAAGCATCATATCTGGAAAAGACACTGCGGCGGAGCTCAGGGAAAACATGACGCAAGTCGTCGCTGACTTGCCGGGTCAACCAACTTTAGCGGTCGTTTTGGTCGGCGATGATGCGGCATCTCAGGTCTACGTGCGAAACAAGATTAAGCAGACCGAAGCATGCGGCATGCGCTCAGTCCATGAGGTGTTGCCAGCAACGGCCTCCCAAACAGAGGTCGAAAGTGTGATCGAACGTTTGAACGCTGATTCCAACGTTGATGGCATACTCCTGCAATTACCACTGCCGAATGGATTGGATGAAGCCGCTGCAATTGAGCGGATTGATCCCGACAAAGATGTCGATGGCCTAACCGAGGCGAGCGCTGGCCGTCTTGCACTCGGAAAGCCAGGCTTACGCCCGTGTACGCCGACAGGTTGCGTGATCCTCGCCAAAAAGGCATTGGGGCGTGATCTATCGGGGAAACATGTCGTTGTTTTGGGACGCTCCATATTGGTCGGGAAACCAGCGGCGCTGCTGTTCTTAGCCGAAAACTGCACGGTTACGATTGCCCATTCGCGCACCAAGGATCTGCCAGAATTGTGTCGCCAAGCAGACATACTCGTCCCAGCCGTCGGTCGCCCCCAAATGGTCAGAGGCGATTGGGTAAAGCCCGGGGCGTGTTTGATCGATGTGGGGATTAATCGCATCCCAGCGCCGGAACGCGGCGAGGGCAAAACACGCCTGGTTGGCGACGCTGACTATGATAGCTGCGAACAAGTCGCTGGACACATTACGCCAGTGCCCGGTGGGGTTGGACCAATGACCATTGCCTGCCTGATTCAAAACACGATCGTCGCTGCTGCGCGTCGGCGTGGATGGCCCCTGCCGGCAGGAGCATAGCTCCCCGCCTTCCAAAAAACTTGCGCTTAGCTTGAGCCACAAGTTGCCTTTCCGGATAAGGATTGATGTATCCTTTAATCCGTGAAACCGTGTGAATAATCTCGACAGAAAAAGACAATAAGGAGGACACTGTTCGTGCTAAATCCGATTGAAGAACGCATTTTGATTGAACTTCAAGAGAATTGCAGGATTTCGTTTCAGGACTTGGGCAACGTTGTTGGCCTCTCATCGTCAAGTTGCCACAAACGCGTGAAGTCGCTCGAAACATCTGGAATTATAGAATCGTACTCAGCGAATCTCGATGCAGGAAAGCTTGGTCTGAACACAAGCGCCTATGTTCGAATTTTCCTGCGAGACCAGACCCAAGAAACGATGCGTGCGTTTGAGGCCGCGCTCTGGGAACATGATCAAATCATGGAATGCGCCCTTATGACTGGCGAGTATGATTACTTGCTTCGGGTGCTGTGCGTTGATCTGCCTGCTTTTGAGCGATTTCAAAGTGAGGTGATTTCCAATCTTCCGGGTGTCGCGCGGGTGCAGTCAAACATTCCACTGAGAATGGTCATGCGTCGGTCCTCGGCGCCCTTAAAGTCGCTCATCGGACCCGACTATTGAACAGAACAGTTAGTGGCCAACCGCCAAGGAGTCCGGACCTCGCGGATCGGCAGCACCAACCGCTTTTCCGGCGCGCTTGCCAACAGAGTTGACCCGACCGATTACGGTTCGCTGAACATCGCCTTGTGCGTCCTGAGGAAAAATATGTCCGATGTCTTTTAGAATGTTCAAAGTATCATCGCTGATCCCCGGCTCCGGAAACACTAGATCGGGAAGCCATTGATGATGAAGCCTTGGCACATGCGTTGCCTCAGCCAAGTTCATCTCCCATTCGACAACGTTCAGAACAACCTGCATGACGGACGTGATGATGGTGGAGCCACCTGGACTTCCGGTGACAAGTACGACCTCTCCATCTTTCTTCACGATCAATGGCGTCATCGACGACAAAGGTCGTTTGAACGGCGCAATTTCGTTGGCCGTTCCGCCAATCAATCCATAACCGTTCGGAACACCAGGCTTGGCTGAAAAATCATCCATCTCATTGTTCAACAAAAACCCAGCACCATCGACCGAATAGCCGCTCCCAAACGAGAAGTTCAAAGTGTAGGTCACGGCGACCGCGTTGCCGTCCTTATCGATCACCGAATAGTGCGTCGTGTCAGTACCTTCATCTGGCAACTCAGCACCGGGCAGTACGTCGATCGACCTTGTCGCCGTGTCGAGCGAAATTGTGTCTCTGAGACGGTCTGCGTACGCCATAGATGTAATCGCATCGACAGGAACGTCGACAAAGTCCGGATCTCCAAGATATTTTGACCGGTCGGCATAGGCCCGACGCATCGCCTCGATCAGCTTGTGCAGATAGGCGGCACTATTGTGGCCATCCGCCTCAAGATCGTACCCGCCGAGAATATTGAGCATCTGAACGATGTGAACGCCGCCGGATGATGGAGGGCTCATGGCGTAAATGTCGTGCCCTCGAAACTCGCCTTTCACCGGTGCTCGTGTCACCGTCGTGTAGTTTGCGAGATCTTCTAAAGTCATCACGCCATCGCCGCGTTGCATTTCGGCGACGATCAGGTCAGCCGTTTGTCCAGTGTAAAATCCGTCCGCGCCATGGTCTACGATGCGACCAAGTGTCGACGCCAAATCTGATTGAATGAACTGCTCTCCGGGGGTCCGCCCAGCGAAGTAGGCAATAGAGCTTTCATCGGCTGAGAACTCGCCTCGATGGGACTCAAGAGCTTCGGCAAGAGCGTAACTCAATGGGAACCCTTCTGATGCGAGGCGGACGGCTGGCGCGAGGACATCTTCACGGCTCAAAGTCCCATACTGTTCAAGGGCATCTAGAAGCCCCATCACGGTCCCAGGAACACCGGCCGATAAACGCGAATACTGCGCCAGCTGATTATCGACGTCGCCGTCCGCGTTGAGATACATGTCGCGCGTTGCGCCTTTGGGCGCAGTCTCTCGAAAATCGATGGCGATGACGTCACCGCTTTCTGCCAAATGGACCAACATGAATCCACCGCCGCCCAAATTCCCCGCTTGAGGATGTGTGACAGCAAGCGCAAACCCTGTTGCGACTGCAGCATCGATGGCGTTGCCACCCTGCGCCAGAATATCTCGTCCAACCATCGCGGCGATACTGTCTTGAGCTGACACCATGCCAGATTCGGCGATCACATCGTGATGACGTGTATCAAAACTCATGAGCGCTTGACCGCCACTTGCGTCTTGAGCGCTTGCAGCCGCACTTTGAACGACCAAAGCGGTGACAGTCGTGATCCAAATCCTGAAACGGCGCATATTTCATTCCCCTTTTCGTGGAGGGTTTTTATAGTCACGCTTAGTCATGAATGTCAGGGAGATTATTGCCGAAGTTCAGCCCTAAAGACCGAGCCTTTCGATCGTGCATCCGTCAAACCCAACTCACAAATTCAATATGTCGCCAAGGTTCATGCAGGGTGTGAGCACAGAGCATGTCCTAATCTCACGTCGAAACGGTCCCACAATTTGCAATTCGATCATGTCAGAAGACCACCTATCAGGGCGTATTTGACTTCGAGATATTCATCGATGCCTTGGTAAGCTCCCTCGCGGCCTAGGCCAGATTCTTTAACGCCACCAAACGGAGCAATTTCGGTCGAGATAATTCCATCATTGACGCCGACCATGCCGTATTCTAGCGCCTCCATTACGCGCCAAATCCGTCCGATGTCTCGGGAATAGAAATATGCTGCGAGGCCATAAGGCGTATCATTTGCCATTGCGATCGCGTCGGCTTCTTCGCTGAAGCGAAACACTGGCGCAACGGGTCCGAAGATCTCTGCATTGGCGATCTCCATATCGTGGGTAACGCCCGTCAAAATCGTTGGTTCGAAGAAAGTGTCGCCAGCGGAATGCCGATTCCCGCCGACCAATGCCGTCGCGCCCGAGCGTTTTGCGCTCTCCACTAAGCTGGCCACTTTATCGGCTCCAGCCTTGTTGATGAGCGGACCAATCTCAACGCCTGGATCCCTGCCATGTCCCACTTTTAGCGCGCGTACTTTGTCCGCGAACTTCTCGACGAAGGCATCATGAATGCTGTCTTGGACAATAAAGCGATTGGCACAAACGCAGGTCTGCCCCGCGTTCCGGTACTTTGAAGCCATCGCGCCGTCGACGGCTGCGTCGATATCGGCGTCGCCAAACACGATGAAGGGGGCGTTTCCACCGAGTTCCATGCTGACTCGCTTCACGGTACCTGCACACTGCGCCAGCAGTGTTTTTCCGACCGCTGTAGATCCAGTGAAGGAGAGCTTCCGTACTGTCGAGCTGTCGCAAAACACTTTGCCGATCGCGACTGGATCATTGGTCGGCAGGGTTCGGAAAATGGCCTTCGGAACCCCTGCTTGGTGAGCTAGAGTTTCTAAAGCCAGTGCCGTTAGCGGGGTCGACTCGGCGGGCTTCACAATCATCGGACACCCCGCGGCCAGCGCCGGACCCGCCTTGCGCGTGATCATGGCGAGCGGAAAGTTCCAAGGCGTGATAGCAGCCGTCACACCAACAGGTTGCTTAAAAACGATCGGTTGTTTTCCCGCTGCTTGCCGTGGGATCACATCACCATAGGCTCGCTTTCCTTCTCCTGCGAACCACTCGACGAAGGAAGCGCCGTAAGCGACTTCGCCTTTCGATTCCGCAAACGGTTTGCCGCTTTCCAGGGTTATCAACTCTGCCAGTTGATTCTGGTTTTCGAGGATCAGATTATTCCAATTTTTCAGCACGACCGCGCGCGCTTTAGCGGTCAAATCAGCCCAATCAGATTTCGCCGAATCTGCCTCCGAAATAATCGCCTCTACGTCCGCGGCCGAATACTCGCGAACCCGGGCAACGGTTTCTCCCGTTGCGGGATTAGATACGCTCACACCCAATTTTGTCACTAAGTGCGGTTCAATAAGAGGGAAATCGAATGCCATTACCTTTAAGCCTTTAAAACCTTGGATCGTGAGCAGAAACGGGCGCGAAATGCATCGCCACTTCGAGCCTATAGTCGAACGAAACTAGCAATTGCCATTACCTCCCCCAAGTCCTGAGCACGCCCGGTCTTTCACAATTACGCCCAGGTATCGACGAAACTTCGTGTCATTCCTTGAGCTTAGTATGGTTTTGGTATTTTCGAAATGACGATAGACAGGGTCCAAAATGGCAGGCATCAATAGACTAGAATAAGAAGATCAGGCTTCAAACTCCGAAGGCGTTCAATTCTATGTCTGGCGCTGATCAATGGGGCCTCGGGACCATGCCGCTTTAGCGGTTTAAACAGCAACTCACATCAAATGGAGCGGACAATGCTCAAAGTCTCTTCGCGCAACACGACACTCGTATCAGCCTTGGCCATCAGCTTTTGTATTGGCTGTTCCACAGTAATTCCTAGTGAACCCGAGGAAGCCGAGACCGAGATCGTGGCCGAGGAACGTGAGGCTTGCCCCATGATAAAAACGGAAAACTGGGCGGCGTGGATCAATGCGATGCCCGGGCCAGGTTCTTCGGGTGAGAAACTGATCGTGACGGGCGATGTCACGTTCTCAAGCGGCGGGCACGAGGTCGAGCTCATTCCCGGCGCTGCGGATCGCAGCATGCGCCCTATGCAACAGTTTACGCTGTCCGTGAAACAACCTGACGGCCCGGCTACGCAGGCCATTACGACGCTGCAGGCGCGCTATGAAGGGGTCGCGATCGCACCTCAGTACCGCGGCATTACGATCTTTTGCGATGGCGAAGTGATTGCAGAGATCGATACGGTCGAGAAGGTCTATTAAGCGACCGCCTCGCTCTATCCTTCAGAGCTCCAGTCGCCGCCGAGGGCGAGGTTGAGATCGATATATTGATCAAGCTCCAACCGTCTCAGGGTCACCAAATTACTGCGTGCACCGAACGCCGCCTGTTCCAATTGCAAGACAGATAAGAGATCAATTTCCCCAACATCGTACTGCAGTCGCGCAAGGCGCAGAGCCTCGTCCGAGGACTCGGAGGCTTGCTCTAAGAAGCCTTTGCGGCGCTGCAATGTCTCACCATCGGCGAGCGCGTTTTCAACCTCGGTAAACGCCGTCAAAGCGGCGTTCGCATAGGCTTCCACCGCGGTGCGCTGTTCGACTGTGCTGACCTCAACTTGTGTTTGTCGCGCGCCGCCATCGAGGACCGGCACCAAGAGGCTCGACGCGGCTTGCCAGGCGAGGTTCGCTGGATTGAGAATATTGGACAGATCAGAAGACGCGCCGCTCACCCCGCCGGTAAGGCTGATGCTTGGTAGGCGCGCGGCCTTCGCCTGATCAACGCCGTCAATCGCTGCGGCGATCCGGCGTTCAGCGGCGATCAGATCAGGCCGCCTCTCGAGTAGACCTGATGGCAAGCCCGCCGGCGGATCGCTCGGCTTGGCGGGCAATTCAGCGCCCACAAATAAGTCGGTGGAAGGATACCGGCCGAGTAGCACTTCCAGGGAGCGAATGGCCGTGTCCCGCCCCGCCGTCGCGCTTTCTAGCGTGTCGCTTGAGCTCGCCAAATTGGCTTGCGCCAAGGCGACATCTTGCGCTGAGGCAAAACCATTGTCGAACTGCACCTGAACAATGCGGTCGGTTTCGGTTAGCGCGTCAACGATGTCCTCCGCGATCTGTCTTTGCTGCTCCGCATTGATCGCGCCGAAATAGGCGCGCGCCACCCCGGCAGCGATAGAGTACTGAGCGAAGCGGTAGTCAGCATCGGCAGCCTCAGCACTCTCGATCGCGGCCTGCTGTCCTGATCGTACCCGGCCCCAAACATCGAGTTCCCAGCTGGCCTGTGCGCCGATACTCAAACTATCGCTGTTTTGGCCATCGAAATTGCCTTGAGCATTGCTGCCCAGCGTGGCGTTGACCTGAGGGCTCAGCGCTGCACCGGATTGGTCAGCCAGCAACCAGGCCCGCTCAACGCTGAGCGCCGCCGCACGCAAATCGCGATTATTGCTTTGCGCCTCTGCGACAAGCGCAGTCAGCGTTTCATCGCCGAAAGCCTCGATCCAACCGGCTTCAACCTCGCCAACGCGTGACGCGGCAGCAGTCCAACTATCGGGTTGATCTTGAATTTGCTCAGAAGCGATTTCGCGGGCTTCCTCGCGGCCAGGTTCAACAGTCGCACACGCGCCCAAAAGGAGCGCCGACAAGAGTAAAAGCGATGATCTATCCATGCGAGTTTTCCTTAGCTTTCGGCACTTGGAGTTTCGGGGACTTCGGTGGTTTCGGTGATCTTAATCCCGAAAAACACGGAGTAGAGCACCGGCACGATCAGCAGCGTGAGCAGAGTCGCGAAACTCAGCCCGAACACCAAAACGACCGCCATTGACTTGAAGAACGCATCCCCGAAGAGCGGGATCACGCCGAGCACCGTGGTCAATGAGCCCATCATAACAGGTCGGACACGGCTCGCTGCACTGTCGACGACAGCATCAAAACGCGCTTTGCCTTCCCTGATTTCCAAATCCATTTGGTCGACCAAGACGATCGCATTCTTGATCAGCAAGCCAGACAGCGACAAGAGCCCCAGGATCGCCATGAATTCCAGCGCGGTATAAGTTACGACAAGCCCGAGAACCACGCCGATCAGCGCCAACGGGACAACCAAGAAGATCAAAAGCGGTTGGCGCAACGCGTTAAACAGCACGACGACAACAAGCACCATGGCGAGTAAGCCAAGCGGCAAGGTTGAGGCGAGGTTCTCGTTCGCCTCAGCGCTGTCGCCAAATTCACCGGCCCATTTGAAGCTATAACCGGGCGGTAACTCGATCGCTTCAATTTGCGGACGAACACGATCCAACAGATCGGAGGCTAGCTCTCCCGTGGCGGGATCTGCTTGGGCTTTAATGGTCCATTGTCGATCCACGCGGCGAAGGATCGCGTCCCTGAACACCGTCTCGACACCATCCACGACTTCAATCAGCGGAACCACGCCGCCAGTCGTCGTGCTCGGGATTTGAATACCCGGCATCTCTTGCGCATTGACCCGTTCGATCTCAGGCGCGCGCGCCACGATTGGGACCAGACGGTCGCCCTCCCTATACACACCTACATTCTTACCAGAAAAATTGGTCTGGAGTGCGTTGGCCAGGTCTTCGCGGGATATGCCGAGGCGGCGGCCCCGCGCCTCCGAATACTCCGGCACGATAACACTGACCGGCTGGCGCCAATCGTCTTTGATCGCAATCGATTTTGGATCTGCGGCCAGAACCGCTTTGGCTTGGCTGGCGAGATCTCGCAGCACAGCTGGATCAGGACCGCTAAACTCCGCCTCGATTTTGGAGCCGCCACCCGGCCCAAGCTGGAAGCGCCAGACCTTTGCCTGTGCATTCGGATAGTTCTGGTCGAGATGGTTTTGAATTTGCGGGATCAGATCACTGATCGCCTTATAACTGTCGGTTTTGACAAGAAACTGTCCATAAGCCGAGTTCCCGCTTTCGGGGGAATAAACCAACATGTATCGCAGGCCACCTGCCCCGATCAAAGAATGGACATCGCTGACGCCTTCAAGCCCCTGCAAGTAGGGCTCGATTGAGATAATGTCCTCGCGCGTGACGCTGACATCGGTGCCTTCCGGCAGCCAATAGTCGACGACCAGTTGCGGCGTGGTCGATGATGGGAAGAAGCCAGATTTCACAAACTGGAAGCCCCAAATGGCCGTGGCGAACAATCCGATCACGGCGGCAATAGCAATCCATCGCAACCTCAAAACTGTACGCATGAACGTTTTATAGGTTCGCATTAGCGGACCATCGCCTTTTGGCTCAGCCCCCGACTTGGCTTCTCCAAACAAAAGGTCAGCGAATAGCGGAACCGCCGTCAGCGCGAACACCCAACTGAGCAACAGCGAAATCAGGATCACCCAGAATAGGTGACCGGTGTATTCCGCCGTTGAGCCCGGCGCGAAACCAATCGGCGCAAATGCGATAATCCCGACAAGCGTACCACCCAGCAATGGCCAAATGGTCTTTCCGACGACATCCCTGGCTGCATCGAGTTTCTTTCGCCCCTGCTGAATGCCCACCAGAATGCCTTCTGTGACCACAATCGCATTATCCACCAACATCCCGAGCGCAATGATCAGCGCGCCGAGCGAGATCCGATGCATCGGAATATCCACGAGATACATGATCAGCAGCGTCGCCGCGATCGTGAGGATCAAAACCCCGCCAATAATTATGGCGGACCGAGGCCCCATAAAGATCAGCAGAGTGACCAGCACGATGGCCAAAGCTGCGACGACGTTTAGAGCGAAATCGGCGACGGATTTCTGGACCGTTTTGCCTTGATGATAGTATTCGTGCAGCTCAATCCCGAGGGGTCGACTTTCCAACGTGGCTGCGAGTTTGGCATCGATGCCATCGCCCATTTTCACAACATTTGCGCCGAGCACATTGGACACACCAAGTGCAATTGCTGGTTCGCCATTCCAGCGAAGTTCTAACGACGAGGGCGTGACATAGTCTCGGGTCACGGTCGCAATATCTTTTAGGTAGACAATCGTATCGCCATTCCCGGTCGAGACTTCCAGATTCTCGATCGCGGCGACCGAATCCACGGTTCCCGTGGGCTGAATGACCAGGCGGCGATCTCCGACTTGAACGTCGCCTGATGACACGACAGCATTCTGTTGGTCCAAGTCGTTATAAACTTGGCCAACAGACACGCCGAGCGCGGCCGCGCGTTCACGGGAAATCTCGACGTAAATCGCCTCACGCTGCGCGCCGTGGATTGTGACTTTGGCAACGCCATCAACGGTCAAAAGCTCCCCGCGAAGGCGTTTGGCATAGTCCTCCAGCTCGCGCATGGAATAGCCTTCGCCGGTAATCAGATAGTAGAGGCCATAGACGTCCCCGAAATCGTCATTGACGATCGGCGCAGAGGCACCTGGCGGCAGCGACGAGGCCGCATCGCCGACCTTGTTCCTGAGTTTTGTCCAAAGCAGCTGCAAGCTCTCTTTGTCCGGAGAAAACTCATATTTGATATCAACATTGATCCGCGACAGTCCATCTGAAGACACCGAGCTTATCTCGTCGACCTCTTGTAACTGTTGGATTGCCGTTTCGAGCGGGTCTGTCACTTCTCGCGCAACTTCTTCTGGCGATGCGCCAGGATATTGCGTCACAACGACAGCGGTTCGAATCGTAAATTCGGGGTCTTCAAAGCGCCCCATATTTTCAAAGGCGTACCAACCACCAATGAGCGACGCCATGATCACAATGAACATGATCAATCGGTTTTTGATTGAAAACTCTGCAATGCCCATGACCGCCCCCTACTCTTGGAGAGCTCGGATTTGCATACCCTCAAACAGGTAAGAGGCACCGGCACCGGCGATCGTTTCCCCTTCTGCAAGGCCCGACAGAATGACCAGTTCGTCGCCGACGCCCTGATCAAGCATGATTTCGCGCTTCGAAACGGTCATCGCTTCGGTATCCACCACCCAAACGAATGTATTGTCGCCGTCATACAGAACCGCACCGAGCGGTACTTTGATTTGTGCGCTTGTGCCGCCCTGCTCATCCAAGATTTCCAAACTGGCGTGCAGAGACCCTGTCATGCCAGGAAGGATATTGATCGCATCTGGTGGCGTGAACTTGAAGCGGGCGGGAAACGTCTGTGTCGCCGAGTTGGCTTGGGTTGACAATGACAGAAACTCCGCTGGAATCCGCGCCTCCGGAGCCGCGTCGAGGGTAATATAGCTATCGGTTGGCGTCACCCGCTCCGCATTTGCGATCAATGTGCTTGGCAGTTGAACAAGCGCTTCAGCCGCGCCTGTCGTTTGCAATGTCACGATTTCCTGTTGGGGTGCAATATTCTCGAATTGCTCAACCGCAACAGAGGCGATCACGCCCTCAAACGGCGTTCGCAGCACTGTGTCATCGAGCGCTTTCTGCGCAGTATCTAAGGAAGCGCGGGCTATATCGCGCTGCGTTTCGCGCTGTTCATAGGCGCTGCGGGCAATCGCGTTTTCGGAAAGGAGAAGCGCCGCGCGCTGAAACTCGGATTCTGCGGAGCTGAACTGCGCCTGCGCTTGCTGCAGGGCGTTTCTATAGTCGCGTTGATTCAGCCGACCAATCACCGTGCCGCGGGCAACGTCCTGCCCTTCTGTGACCCTGAGTTCGTCCAACGTACCGCCGACTTGAAAGGTCAGAACGCTTGTGTTCGAGGCTTCGATAACAGCCGGCAGGCTAAGCTCGAACATGTTTGAGCTCGACTCAACTTCAACAAGTTTCACTGGGCGGATCGGCTCAGGCGCTTCGGCAACCTCTGGGCCGCCGCAACCGGCTAGGACAATTGCCATCGTCGTCACGGAAAAAAGCGCCATCAGTGGCGCTCTGCCTGAAAAATCCCGCATAACACTCCCCTTCTGAGTAAGGTCTTCCCCTTTCGCTATAGCGAACAAATGTGCAAATCATAGTCAGAGAATTTGAAATAGGGCGGGAATATTTTGCTGGTTCAACTCTTAATCGCTTCTGCAGCGATCGTTCTGACGCTGCTCGTGCAAGTCGTGTTTATTGGAACAGCGATCTCCGCACTTTCTGCCGCGCGGCAGTGGTTCGAGGCAGGGTTTTCATTTGTCAGACGCATCAGCGCGCTTCTGATCCTGACGCTTTGGTTGCTTGCTGGGATCTCGGCAGCTGTTTGGATCTGGGCGCTACTATATATTTCGCTCGGCGTGTTCGAGTCGCTGGAGACGGCCGTCTACTTCTCCACCGTGGCCTTCACCACACTGGGCTTTGGTGACATTACGCTGAGCGAAGACTGGCGCCTGACGTCGGCGCTGATGGCGGCAAATGGCCTGATTCTGTTTAGCCTGAACACAGCGTTCTTGATCGAGGTGGTTCGCCGACTCATACCGCCGCGCCATTAAGGTTGGCGGTATGATTGAATCGGCGATTGGCGGAATCAGATTCTTGCTTACGCGTCCACGAGTTCTGGCGTCGGCCCGCGATAGATTGATTTCGGGCGCACAATTCGGCCTTCGGAGATTTGCTCCCTGGCATGCGCGATCCAGCCGAGCACGCGACCACAGGCAAATACAGCCGTGAATGCCTCGCGAGGAATTTCGAGCGCTTCAAGCAGAACGGCGGTATAGAATTCGACATTGGTTTCAAGTGGGCGGTTTGGGTATTTAACCCGCAGTTTGCCCAAGACTTCCCGCTCGATATGTTCGGCAAAGGCGATGCGGCCAGTGGTCCCAGGCAGGCGGCTCGCCGCGCTTTTCAGCGCGTCCGCGCGCGGGTCTCTCGCCCGGTACACACGGTGGCCAAAACCCATAAGACGGTCGCCTCTTGCCAGGGCCGCATCAATCCACGCTTCGGCGCGTTCGGGTTCACCTATCTCATCAAACATGTCGAGCACAGGCCCAGGCGCGCCGCCATGCAAGGGACCTTTGAGCGCTGACAAGCCGCCCAAGACCGCAGATGTCAGGCCGGCTCGGGTCGAGGAAACCACTCTCGCGGCAAAGGTCGAGGCATTCAGACCATGATCGCAAATCGTTACGAGGTAAGCATCCAGCGCACTCGCTTTGTCCGCGTCCGGCGCTTTACCGGTGATCATGCGCAGAAAATCCGCTGATGAAGACAGGCTTGGATCCGGCACGATGGGCGACAAGCCGTTGACGCGCCGAATGCCAGCGGCAGCATAGACCAACCCGCCAGCAGCCAACTCGATGGCAGTATCGAGGCTTTCATCGTCCTGTTGCCCGGCCCATCCCAGTCTCAAATATTGGATCACGCTTCGAACTTGGTCTGTATTCGGAAGCGTTTCAAAAGCCCGGACACGCGCTTCACCAAACCGCTTTCCAAGCTCTTGCGTCGCCGGAAGATCGTCAAACGCAGAGTGCCAAAGCAAGTGCGCGACATCTTCAAAGGCCATGGAGGCGGCGAGTTTCTCAACATACCAGCCTTTGATGATCAGCTCGCCAATATCGCCTTTGACATCGGACAGTTCGGTTTCAGCTGCGACGACATTCTCTAGTCCGGAATCCATGACTTCTCTCCTGTTTGTTGTCCTCAATTTCGGGAAATCATTCGACAAGGTCAATCTTGATCAATATAATCAACATATGACCTGGTTAGAGCGAGAAGCGGCACTCTTAAAGCTCGGCGTGAAAGCGCAGACGCTCTACGCCTATGTCAGCCGTGGTCAAATTTCTGCTCAAACGCACCCACATGATCCTCGCGCAAGTCTCTATTCAGAGAGCGATATTGACCGGCTCATTAAACGTCGTCGTCGTGGTCGCTCGCGTTCTGACATCGCCTCAGCGGCGATCGCCTGGGGTGATCCAGTTATGGAAACACAGCTGACAACCGTGCGGAATGGACGGCTCATCTATCGCGGCACAGATGCGGTGAAATTTGCCGAACATGCGAGCTTAGAGGATGCCGCGGCTCTGCTGTGGCAATGTCCGCCACTCACCCCCGCCCCGGCGCTCTATTCTTCATTCGAGGGAGACACAGGCAAGGCGAGAGCCTTCGGCTTCCTCGCGGCGCTGGCCTCTGAGGGAGCTATGACAGAAAGCGCTGAGCGGATGGACTTGGCGCGGCTCGGAGCCGAGATTCTCCTCGGCTTCTGTGACGCGATTTGCGGGGCGCAAGGGCGCGGTCTGTTCCATCAGAGATTGGCGCGGTTTTGGCAGCTAGATCCGAACGGCACGGACTTGTTGCGTCGGACGCTGGTCCTGGTTGCCGATCATGAGCTGAACCCATCTTCATTCGCAGCGCGCGTGACAGCCTCAACCGGAGCCTCTTTGGCTGCGTGCGCCCTTTCTGGATATGCGACTCTATCCGGACCTCGTCACGGCGATGCGTCTGCGCAGGCTTTGATCTATCTGCGCCAAGCGCTCTCGGGCGATACAGCGGCAACCGATGGAACAGACCCCATTCCCGCAATCGGCCATGCGCTCTACCCGAGCGGCGACCCGCGCGCGAAAGCACTGTTAAAGTGGATGCAACTGGATCCGGAACTCAAGCAAATCATCAAACAAGCCGAACGAAGTTCAGAGCAACCGGCCAATATCGATATGGCGCTGGCCGCGCTTTGCTTGCGGCTAAACCTGCCTGACGATGCGCCATTCCTGATCTTCGCAGCGGGCAGAATGGCGGGCTGGATTGCGCATGCGATTGAACAATCGGTCAGCGGCAAGCCGATCCGTCCGCGGGCGAAATATCTAGGCCCTTGAGGTGGCCGCACGCAAAGCCCGCGGAAACGACTCTAAGTCTCGATAAACCTGCAATTGACCATTGTCTTTCGACACGATGACCTGTGCTTGAGCATTGGTTTTCGCATAGGCTTCAATTTTGTTTAGCTCGAACAATCGGTTCTGGTCGCCATGACAGAACACGACCGGTTTCGAGACACCCTCAAGTAAAGCCGTCCAGTCTCTTGCCCAACGGCAAACATCCGCCACCAAGCGATCTACATCTTCAAAGGAGTAGTCGATAATCTGCCGCGTAATCTCATAGTAATTGCGGTCGGTGCGGGTCAGGTTTTGATCGATCGGGCAGTCCTGAAAAAAATAGTCGACAACGCGCGCTTCTCCGGCCTGAGAGCGTTTGAAGTTGGCCGCAAAGATCCGATGCGGCACAATCAAAACTTCCGGGATGAACCGGGCCGGTAGAAACGTGCGACGCAGCGATTTCGGCAGTGCCATCATCTCGCGGCGCCCTTTAAAGGGTACGCCCGTATCCAAGAGAACGACGCCGTCCACGCGATCCGGAAAGTCTTGCGCAACCTGCAGGGCGTACAGGCCAGCCGAGCAATGCCCTGCGATTAGCGCCCGCTCACAGCTTTCCGCGTCCAAAATCGCTTTATAATCGGCGCTAAGTTCGGCCGGGCCGTCTTTGGATGAGCGCGGCGAGGCACCGCCGGAGCCGGGCTTATGCACCCCAATCACTTTAAAACCAGACTGTGCGCACGCGCGGCGAAACTCGGGTGTCATTTGTGGCGGCGTTGTCGAATGGATCAACAATACCGGATGGCCGCTCGGATCACCGTATTTGACATAGGCAACATCGTGTCCGTTCACCTTCTGAGTATGATGGGTGAGCTCGCTTGATAAGGGATCGGCCCACGCCTTTCCAACGTCTGATGGCGTTCCTGTCTTGGTCATCAGCTGCGTGAGCGTGGCCAGAAACAAGGCCAATTCTGTTTGACTGGAAAGCCCCAGTTTGCCGAACACATGTGCCAATTGCGTGCGTACGGTTCTCACAGAACGGTCGCGCGCTTCGGCCACTTGGCTAACCGCGCCCCACTCGACCAGGCCCGCCAGAATCTCAATCTCGGCCGGTGTCAGTCCGTATGCTGTTTCCAGTAGCGGGGCGAGATCAGCGTTCCATGTGGCCTTTGCGACTTTGATCGTCGCCAACACACTGGCGCTTCCGCCAAGGTCTAACAGTTCCGACCGTGACGCAACTGCGAAGATCGGCGCTTCTGATTTTGGGAGCGTCAGCGATAGAAGAACCGGCTCTGCATCACCATTAGCTTTAAAAAGCTGATCCAGCCTACGCTTGTCATTGGGGGTCGAAAAGGTGCCCGTTAGGCTCTTCATCTCTATTGGGTAGAGACCTTCGAATAACTCGTTTCGCGCCAGCACGCGGTAGTTTCGGTCGATGACGGCAGCAGGAACCACTTGTTTGTCGACGTGCACAATCGGGCTCTCGCGCGCCTCGACAGGATCCGCGTCTAGGAACTGACCGACTCGGCCGAAATGGTCCCGAAACATCCGTTTCCAATCCGATTGATCCGTATCAAGCCCGTCTGGATTTGCATCCAGAAAATCGTCCATCGCCTCAAGCAAAGCATCGAACTGCGTCGGGTCGGCAATCGCCTCGTAAAGCCCGCTGAGCACCTCTGTGGCCGCCATGCGGGCAGCTGCGTCTTTATCCTGACGGTCAGCGATAAGGTGTCCCCCTCGAACGATTACTCCGGATCCAACATATCGCTCATCACGCGTTCGACCAGAGGCGAAATATTTACGCCGCCATTCGGATTGAAGAGACTCTTATGGCTCACCCGCAACACAACGCCATTGTCGAGAAACGCTTGAAGCGCGGTTAGCATCTTGTCGCCTTTGCCCATCCGGCCAAAGCCCAGCCCATTTACGAGATAGACCGTTTCACCGGCGACTTCAGCAGTGAAGTATTCGCCCGGGTTCGCGGCAAGCCAAGTCCTAGCTTCGGAAAGTTCATCAGCGCTGAAGCGGCGGATTTCGAGATCTATCCGATCCATATCCATTGGAACGCGCGCTTGGCCAGACGTCTCGTCAATGCGTGGATCTGGGATCTCACCAAAGGAAAGATAGACCTGATCTTCGTTCATAATGTAGGGCTGAACGGTTGGCACCAGGCCGTAGCCTTCCGGCATATCCGGAACATAAGCGCCAAGGCTCCCGGCGCAGCTTCTGGAGAACATCTCGTCGCGCCACGAGTTGGACTCTAGCAAGTCTTCGTAGTCAAAGCGCGAGCTGGCTAAGATACCGTCACCCTTTTGAACGGGCGGGCAGTTGCCGGCCTTGGCCGCGCTTTCACCGCCGCCGCCATTTGGCGCATCGGAACCGCCGCCGCACGCGCCGAGCGCGATCGTCGCTGTAAGCCCTACTAAGATTGTATCAAGCCGCATCTGCGTCCCCTTAAATGTCTTGCGGCAGTATTTCAGGGCAAAAAACGAGCGCATGCGTCATTTGACGTATGCGTGCGGATTTTGGCGAAGCTAGGCTTTTGATGGGTTGGGGAAGACTGCGCGGAGGCCGAATACTAGATGAGAAATTTTGTAAGGGTTTTGAGAAAGCTCGGATCGGTTCCACCTGCCCTGAAGACCGGAATTCTCGCACTAATGAGCCTATCGCTGGTTGGCATGGCGCACGCTGACGCGTTCGACGAACGGCAGAGCAAATACGAGTCTCTATGCAGCAGCTTGGACCGCACACAGGTCGATTGCGGTTGTGTCGGCAAGCGTATGGCGACCTTCCTTCACGTTTCTCCAAATGCGGAGTTCGAGCGAATGACTGAGGCCAGTTATAAAGTGCTGCTCGGCATCCCGGCGGATCGTTTGGGAGCGATGGAAGCTGCTCTCGGGACCGACGAAAAGCGTTTCAACGTGGCGGCCGCCTATGAGCCTTATGGCGGACACCTTATTGAATATGAAGAAGGTTGCGTGATTGAGGACGCCACTCCGACGCCGCTCGCCTCCTTCCCGCCGCAGGATATTTATCAACGCTCGTTTGACGCTTGTGAGCTCAGCACGGGAATGGCGCGGTGGTGTCAGTGCGCTACAGCCAGCCGCGCAGACTTGCTATCCCCAGCCGAGTTTGAAGCCAATTTTTTGTCTTTCACGGACTATGATGGCGAAGATGGGTCTCTCGAAGGGCTCTCAAAAATGAGGGCGGGCAAGATGGGGCTTTCGCCGGAGGCCTACGATGCGCTGGTAATGAGCGCGAGTGAGAAGCTGGCGGCCGCCACCGACGATGATGGCTCACTGTATAGCTCTAACCGGTGCGACGCGCTGACCTATGGCGAGGATTCGCAAACCGGCCAGGTTTCGAGCCGCCTTGCTCGAACCGCGGAGGAGCGCGCTGGCGCACCCGTGGGGCTTGAAAGCATTGATGTCTCCCGCGCCGCCCCGCGCGCACAGACCGGAGCCGAGATGCTCAGCGAAATCGCGGCCGAACAACAGGCGGCCCTCGCCTCAGCAACACGCCAATCGGAAGGTGTCGAAGAGGCCGTACGGGAGGCGCAGAACTCAGCCGAGCTCACTCAAATCAGAGATGGCTCGAACCTGCCTGACACAGTTTCCGTGGTGAAGCGCGGATGTTTGGGAGAAGAAGGCCGTTCGCCCGCCTACTGCGCGTGTCTGGAAGCCGAATTTAATCGAAAGATCCCGGCCAGCATGTCTGAAGGTGGGAAACGGATGACCGCAATGATGCTAGTTGGTGCAGGACTGTCGTCTGTAGAAGGCGCTCAAATCGCGACGAATTCTACGCAAGCCGAGCAAATGGAAGCGGCAATGGCCTTTCCCGAAATGATGGACATTCCAGGAATCTGCGAAGCCAGCGCGCAATGATATCGGTGCGCCCTTTGACGAAGCCCGTCATCGCTCAGCGCTCCGCCCAAAAAAATGAGACGACGTATTAGGGAGATTAATGATGGCTGTGACAAAGATGGGAATGCTGGCAAGCGTGATGTTTGCTGGCGGCGTTCTAACAGCTTGTGGCAGCAGTTCAGACACGCCAGACGCACAGAGCGCTAGCAATTCTGAAGCGACGACGCCGACTGAAGCCGCCGCGCCAGAAAGCCCTAAACAAGAGACCTCTGCACTTCCCACACTGGATACTAGCCCGATCGTCGCCGAGAGCCCGAGCGATGCGGTATTGAAACTCAATGCCCGTGACGAGGTCCGGCGCCGCATCAGTATGGAGACCGGGCAACGCATCGATGAGGTGCCGCTGGATGTGAGCTGGCCGTATGGCACTTGCACTGATGCCGCCTCGCTCATTCCACCTCCAAAAGAGGGCTGGCGCCTGTTTTCGCTATCGCCAGGAGAATGGCCGCAAGGCCCTGAATTTGCGCGGATCACCTATAGCTCTGTCGATGAGAGCCTAACGCCAGGAACGTCTGAATACGGCGCCTCGAAAGAGAATATCTCAATCTATATCAGCTCCGGAACGCCGGATTCTCAAGCGATGAAGGACCTCTATACGAATCCGCAAATCGCCGAGATGATGCTCGAGCCCGGCCCTTACAATTATCCGATCCGGAAGATGCCTACGGGGTTTGTCGGTCGCGGCGTTCTGCTTGGAGACTATTTCGTACAAACAGATGGCACCGGGAAAGATATGGACGCGTACTTCAACACGATCGTGAAATGCGCGATTGATAATGGCCTGGTTGCCGAAGGCGTTGACACTAGCACTCTACGCGGCTCGCCTTAGATCGCGCGGCAACGATCTGAACCCTGAGGCGTGAGCGCCTGGAACAGATAACACAGACGCGATGATGACTCTGACCGTCGAGCCGCTAGTCTGCGCCCAGAACAGCGCGGGGTGGGCATGTCGGGTATGGAATCACAAGTGATCGGCAAACGCGCGCGTTTCGCGAGGAAGCGGCGTCCATCATGAATGCCATTCTATCGATCACCATTCTGGTTACGCTGTGCACGTCCCTCATTCTTGTGTTCTGGTTCAGGAACCTCAAGCTAAGAGGCAGCGACCCCCTGCCCCTAACCGCCTTTATGGCGATCTTGTTCACGTCCGGCCTCGATGTCGGATTGATCATGTTTCCGCTCACAGAGTTCCCGGTCTATGAGACCGAGGCGGCCTATGGCTTCACCAACCCGCTTGCGATCGAGTTTGGGTTTTGGGGGTTTCTGGTCTGGGGCTTTTACTTTCTCACCACCTTCTATTTCTGCGTGATCGAACCGAAGCTGAAACTGTTCGAAATTGGTTGGGTCAAACTGATCAATAGCGCCGTCATCATTGCCACCTGCGCGTTCACCGGGTTTCTGTTTCTGTCATATTTGCCGAGCTATATTGAAGGCATTAGCGACCCTTTTCGGTATGGTTTGGTCGCCGCGGTCGTGCTCGCCGCTGTGCTGTCCAGTACGGATATCCGATACGTGAAATGGCTTGGTCTAGGATCGAGCGTTCTGTTCTTCGGTTTGATTGCCCTGCTCTGGCTCACCAGCGGAGCAGGCGTGAGCGGGCTCGCGCAGAGTGCGTCCAACATTAGCGGTTATTTCGCCAATCTGCCAAAATTTACGACCCCACTGACCGATTATCACGCCTTCTATCTGTTCTGGTGGTTCGCTTGGAGCATCATGATCGGGCAATTCGTAGCGCGTTTTGTCGGCGGTCTGCGGACCTACCAACTAATGATCGCGCTACTTGTCTTACCCTCAATACCGATCGGGCTCTGGTTCTCAGTGCTCTACATCTACCACACAGAGGCAATTGAGTTGGCCGGGACGCTACAGCTCAGCATGGTGGTTGTTGGCGTGATTTTCGTCGTCAACTCGCTCGACTCGCTCACCCGTTTATACTCTGAGAACCTCGGCATGACCGTCAAGCGCCTCGGCGGCATGGGTTATGTCGCGGCGCATTGGGGACTGCTGTTTGGCCTTATCCTGCTATATCAGTTCACACCTCTCAAAATCGAGTGGATCGGCCTCATAGTGATTGGCATCTATTGCGTAATCTATGCGCTCACCTTTATCAGGCGCGATGCCTTAAGAGGTCCCGCAGAGCCAGAGACGATACGCCATGGATAAGACATTCGATTACATCATTGTTGGCGCGGGGTCGGCAGGCTGCGTGCTCGCCAATCGCTTGTCTGCAGATGGCAAACATTCGGTTCTATTGCTCGAGGCGGGTGGTAGTGACCGCAATATTCTGATCGCAATGCCGACGGCGCTGTCTTATCCGATGGCCTCAAAGACCTATAATTGGGGCTATGATTCAGACCCAGAGCCGCATGTTGATAGGCGGCAGATTACCTGTCCGCGCGGCAAAGGGCTTGGCGGAACCTCCTCGATAAATGGCATGGTCTATGTGCGCGGGCATGCTTGCGATTTTGACGAGTGGGAATCGCTCGGCGCAAAAGGCTGGGGCTATGCCGATTGCTTGCCCTATTTCAAACGCTCAGAGACCTGGCAGAACGGCGAAGATACCTATCGCGGCGGATCAGGACCACTCGGCGTTTCCGGCGGCAACAACATGGCCCGTAATCCGCTCTACCAAGCCTTTATCGATGCCGGGGTCGAAGCCGGGTATCCGCACACAGAAGACTATAATGGCGCGTGCGGTGAAGGTTTCGGCCAGATGCATATGACCGTTTCTGGCGGCGTGCGCGAGTCGACGTCGCGGGCCTATCTACGTCCGGCTCAAAAACGTTCGAACCTGACGGTCATCCAGCACGTTCTCATCGACCGGCTGATCATGGACGGCAAACGGGTCACAGGCGTGCGCGGCACGCGGCGCGGTAAGCAGATCGAGCTAAAAGCCGGAAAAGAGGTCATCCTTTCAGCCGGATCGATCGCCTCCCCGATGATCTTACAGCGCTCTGGCATCGGACCGGCCGCGCTGCTTCAAGGGCTCGGCATCACGCCTCAACATGACCTGGCTGGCGTCGGACAGAACCTGCAGGATCATTTGGAAGTCTATTTCCAGTTTCACTGCAAACAGCCGGTGAGCCTGAACAGCAAGCTCAACCTGTTCAATAAATTCTTCATCGGCGCACGCTGGTTCTTCTTCAAATCGGGGCTTGGCGCGACCAATCATTTTGAGTCTTGCGCCTTTATTCGATCGCGGGCGGGACTGAAGTCTCCCGACATTCAATACCATTTCCTGCCGGCCGCGATGCGCTATGACGGAACGCCTTCGATTAAAGGACACGGCTTTCAGGTTCATGTCGGGCCGAACAAGCCCAAGAGCCGTGGCCGGGTCGAGATCACGTCCGCTGATCCCGCCGCACATCCGAGTATTCTGTTCAACTATTTGCAGCACGAAGATGATATTGCCGCCTGGCGCCAGTGCATCCGCTTAACCCGCGAGATTATCGCTCAGCCTGCAATGGACATCTATCGCGGCGACGAGCTGCAGCCCGGTCTAGACGTACAATCGGATGATGAGATCGATCGTTGGGTGCGGGAGAATATCGAGAGCGCCTACCACCCTTGCGGCACTGCGCGAATGGGTCAGGCTGACGATCCCAGCACGGTCGTCGACACGGAATGCCAGGTGCGCGGCCTTTCGGGTTTGCGGGTTGTGGACGCCTCCGTCTTCCCGACGGTGCCTTATGGCAATATCAATGCGCCGGCGATTATGGTCGCCGAGAAGGCCGCCGATGCGATCCTCGGCAAGCCACCGCTTGCGCCGCTTTCGGTGCCGTCTTGGATCGATCCGAACTGGCAAACACAGCAGCGATTGGGTCAGGCGACGCGCCCTGCGCTATAAAGTCGATAAGAGCGTGGCGTTTGTCCCGACCAGCGCTTGAAGGCACGGGTAAATCCGCTTTGCTCCGAAAAGCCTGTTAGGAATGCGACCTCTGCGAGGCTGTACTCTGTCTCTCTCAGTAATTGCTGCGCAAGCTCCTTCCGTGCGAGATCGACCAAGCCTTGAAATGAATGGCCGGTTTCGGACAGACGCCGCTGCAATGTTCTGGCGCTCATGCCGAGCTCATGCGCAATTGCTGACAGCGCGGGGACGCCCTCACTCAACAGCTTTACAACAGCCTTCCGCACACGCTGCTCTAAGCCGATTTGATCCGGGATCGCGGCAAGCTCTTGTTCCAAATGGCGGTCGAAGAAGCTCGCAATGGTTTTGTCGCCCAGCCTATTCGGGACATCCAAAGCAGCTTCATCCACAAGGAGAGCATCGCGGCCGGAGTTGAAGTGGACCGGACAGGCGAAGTGCTCAGCGTAGACGGCCTCGTCGCCCCGCGCGGCATGTTTGAAAAACACGGCTTTCGGCACAAAAACCTGGCTGCTCACCTCGGCGCTAATTCGGGCAACGGCCGCTAAGCTCGCTTCGTTTGAGAGCAACATGCCACGACTGCCATCCCCGGTTTTCTCGAGTGTGTAGAATATGCCCTCTTCGGTCGTATCCATCGCATAGGTTTCCGCCGAGCCGAGGACGCGACCATAGCGCTCAGACCGTATATATGATCCCCGCAAATCCGGTGCAGATTTCCAGGCCAACCCAAACGCGCCATATTCATCGCTCTTCATCGCCGCGCCTATTTTCAAAGGCAGGCGCAAGCCATCTGGATCCCGGGCTTCAAGCTCGGCGAAGAAGCGGTAATAGGCGTCTGACGAGACCATACGGGCCGCGTCTATGGGACCGTCCGGCGCGAGCCCCAGTCCCTCGACCAGGTCGCGTGTTTCCACCCCATCGCTCGCTTGGCTGATGACTTTGTAGACATAGAGAGATGTGATTTCGCCCATTCGGGCTATTTAGCCGAAGGGGCGAAGAATTGAAGTCTTAGCGCGAATTAGGTGTGCGCGCTGCTGATCAGCTGAACCGCTACGACGAGATAGATCACAGCGGTGGCGACGCTGCCCAGCGTGCGGACATGGTTTAACCGGGTCCAGACGCGGCCATAGATCAGCCAATAGGCTTTTGCCTCACCGGACGTGTGATCTAGGCGTTCAAGCTTATTGTTCATCGGCACGTTGCCGGCAATCGTCATCAAAAACACCGATGGAACATAGACAATCGCCGCGAGCATAAGCGACCAAGCGACAGCGCCTGCAAACGCGTATTGTCCGTACACGGCGAAGGCGATTGAAAGGCCTGCAATGGCGAGAATTCCGGCGACAAATTGGGTTTTGATAACGGTACGGTTGATCTGCTGCATCGCTTCGATACCGCCTTCGGAATGAGTCCGCAGTAATGCCGCCATGATGAATTCAGAAAATGCTGAGAACACGCCACCAATCGCGGCGCTCCACAGGGCGAGAAACAAGGCGAGATAGATAGGCCAATCTTGGAGCATATCTTAGTCTCCTTCATGCTGAGTGAGTGACGAGACCGACCCGAGCTGAAACCGCCCGGATCGATCCGATTTGAATTATGCGGCGACTTTCCAAATCCCGGTTCGGGCGACATCCCGCGCATAATCAGCAAAATCCTTGGGCGGCCGGCCAAGCGCGCGGGCGACCCCATCGGTTAGATGCGCGTTGCGGCCATCCAGCACCGTTGCGAAGAGATAGTCGAGCATCCAGGTCACCTCTTTCGGTGCGCCCGAATTCGCGATCTCAGCGACAAAGGCGTCATGCGGGACATTCACATATTCGATCTGTCGTCCGGTCGCCTTGGAGAGGTCGGCAGCAATGTCTGCCATCGACATCAGACGGGGTCCTGTCACCTCGTAAATCTCGCCATTGTGATGGCCTTGCATTAGCGCGGCAGCGGCCACGTCAGCAATGTCATCGACGTCGACGAAGGGTTCAACCTGATCGCCTGCTGGTAATGTGATAGCACCGTTCAGAACCATCTCCACGAAGGCCCCTTCGGAGAAATTTTGGTTGAACCAACTGGCGCGAACAATGGTCCACTCGAGACCGGAGTCTTGGACGATGCGCTCACAAGCTTGCGCCTCTTCTTCGCCGCGGCCAGAGAGCAATACGAGGCGTTTCACACCCTGGCGTTTGGCCTTCTGCACGAAGGCTTGGATCGCATCCTTGGCGCCAGGAATAGCTAGGTCTGGAGCATATGTGATATAGACCGCGGTCACGCCCTTAAGGCTCGCATCCCAGGTTAGCTCTTGGTCCCAGTCAAAACTGGGTGTTGCCGACCGTGATCCGATCCGAACGGCCTTGCCACTCGCTTTCAGGCGGCCTGCAACCCGGCGACCGGTTTTGCCGGTCCCGCCAAGGATAAGGGTGAGGTCTTTCTTTTTGCGCAGGAAATTCATCTGAGGCTCCTTTTTCATCTGCTGTGAGCAAAGGAATAAGGAGACCGCGCGATGAGCTCTTGCCCGACCGCGCCAGAGTTTTGACCTAAGATGCCAATCGCGGGCCCGACTGGCGATGTACCGTTACTATGGGGACAGACGATACCCACCAGCTTCCGTGAGCAAGAGCCTCGCATTCGCTGGATCTGGCTCAATCTTTTGGCGCAAGCGGTAGATGTGCGTTTCGAGCGTATGCGTCGTTACAGCAGCATTATAGCCCCAAACCTCTGAGAGCAGCTCTTCACGCGCAACCGGCTTTCCGCCAGCTCGGTAAAGATACTTGAGAATATTGGTCTCTTTCTCCGTCAGGCGGATCTTGCGATCGTCTTCTTTGACTAAGAGCTTCATACTTGGCCGGAATTCGTACGGGCCAACATCAAAGGTTGCGTCTTCACTTTGCTCAAAGCTGCGCAGGTGAGCGCGGACGCGTGCGAGCAAAACCGAGAACTTAAACGGCTTTGTGACATAATCATTGGCGCCGCTATCGAGGCCCAAGATCGTGTCGGCGTCACTGTCTTGCCCCGTGAGCATAATGATGGGCGCACGAACCCCTCGTGTGCGCATCAGCTTACAAGCCTCGCGACCGTCCATATCCGGCATATCCACATCCAAAAGGATGAGGTCGGTGCGTTCGGCTTCAGCCAATTTTACGCCGGTCGTCGCATTTTCGGCTTGCAGGACTGTGAAGCCTTCATAAAGATCAAATTGTTCCGCGAGCGCCTCGCGTAGCTCATTATCATCGTCCACGAGCAGGATGGTTTTGGTCACCGCCATGACTTTCTCCCTTGTCTAGTGGCCAGCAGATAGAGAATGAATTCAAACACTTCATTACACGCTTCTTCAGCTGATGTCACAAAAAGGAGAGCAGTGCGTGACTGATTTTAGGTTAATGGCCGCCTCAGATGGTTCTTTTCGAGCCGGCGACTTAGACAGCACCTGCGCCATCGGGCGAAGCGGTGTCATCGCAGCGCCCGAAAAGCGCGAAGGAGATGGCGCCAGTCCGCTCGGCAAATGGCGACTGAAACGCGTCTTTTATCGTACTGATCGCATTGATCGGCCAGAGACTGAACTTCCGACAATTCCACTTAAAGAAACCGATGGCTGGTGCGACGCGGCGGATCATCCGCTGTATAATCGTGCGATCAGCCTACCCTTTCCGGCCAGTCACGAAAAACTCTGGCGCGAAGATCATGCTTATGACGTGATTGTTGAACTCGCGCACAATGATGACCCAGTGGTTGCAGGCCTAGGCAGCGCGATCTTCTTTCACCTTGCGCACGATGACGGCCGTCCAACCGAAGGCTGCGTGGCGGTATCGCTTGAAGATATGTTGGATGTGCTGAAGCGGGTAACGGCTGAGACGTATCTTGAGATTAGAGTTTAGACTGGCAGCTATAAGGCCTTACCCCCAACCCGCTTTATGATCCGCGACATATGTCTCGAGCGCGCGCGGCTTGCGATCGAGCAGAAACTCCACGTCATTTGAGGGGCTAAACGACATGCCCATGCGGACCGCGAACGTCATTTCTGCATTCATGTCTGCGTACCAAGGCTCCGCGCCCTGGGCGATTAGCCCATCACGCATTTGCTCTGGCGTAATCCCGACAAACGGTATCTCACGGTCCAGCACGGCGCTGATCCGCGTGGCAGCTTGGGCAAAGGTCATCGCATCTGGTCCGGTGAGCCGATAGGTTCGATGCGTGTGCCCGGTTTCAGTCAGCGCTTTAATCGCCACTTCGGCAATATCGCGCACATCGACAAAGCTGGTTTTCCCAGGTCCGTCCGGGAACATGACCATACCCGCTGCGACGAACCCTGCAAAATTCTGCATGAACCAGTCCGGTCGCAAGAAGGTCCAATCAAGGTCGGTGTTTCGAACGATCGCTTCTAGCTCACCAGTGCGGCGGACGAAAAAGATATCGCTTTCTGGGTCGCCTTCAGCCGACAGCATCACAAATCGCTCGACACCAGCTTGCTGAACTTGCTGCACCATGCGCTGCAAATCGGCTTTGAATGCGTCGCTTTGATTAGTCACCATGTAAACGGCCTCAACCCCGTCCAAGGCAGCCGCAAACGCATTTTCGTTGGAAAAGTCACCGAGCGCGACCTCATACCCGCCTGCCCCGATCATGGACGCCGCCTTGTCTGCATCGCGCACATAGATGCGGAACGGCATGTCTCTCGCAATCAGTTGCCGCGCAATTTCGCTTCCGACATTTCCTGTCGCGCCAGTTACCAATATCATCCAAGTCTCCGATTTTTATGCAGTTTTTACGAAGGGGGTGAGGCTTGTGACCAGAAGGTGGGTCAGGGCCTCAATCGCCTGCTCTGTTGAAATCTTGTTTTGGTGGCGGTCATCACAGAGCGAATTCGCAGCCGCGACCAAAGCTTTGTACAATGGCGCGCAGTGTTCCGCGTCGGGGATGAGCACGCTTTCAAAGGCGCGCTGAAAACTCGCCGCATGATCGCGCTGGACGGCTCGGCCAGCGTCGCGCGCTTCTGAATTTGCCTCAACGGCCGCGGCCAGAACGCTCAGAGCCGGCCCGGCATCCAGTGAACATTGGACATACGCCTCAGCAACGATCTCCGCGATGGCCTGGATGGTTTGGGGCGCGCGGGCGATCTTAGCTTCGGCGTCAGAGGCGTAATACTGGCTGGTATCATCAAGCAATGCGATCAGCAGACCGGACCGCGACTCGAAATGGTCATAGGCGATCGGTTTGCTGACCCCGGCCCGCTCCGCGAGAACAGCGAGGGTGAGTTCGTCCGCACCGCCAGATTCTAGCAAGTGTTTTGCGACATCCAAAAGCTGGCGCCGACGATCAGCCTTGCTCAAACGCTTCGGACGCACGGAATGGGTTTCTGAATCCAAGGGCATAACCTACCAAACGCAACTTACGAATCGTAGGTAGTGAGTTTTTGGCGAAGGTCAATCTGCGCCTCGACACATTCCCGCCACACGAATCAACGAACCCTTAATGCGGGGCGGGCTTCGTAAGGAGGCTGCATATGTTTCAGCTGACTGAGTTCTCACCTGAGCGCCCTGAATTTGGGAGCTTCTATCTTGTCACCCAAACCGGCGAGCACGGGCCATACCAGACCTATGAGGACGCCGTAGACGCAGCCGAGCATCCCCCGGCCAATATGATCGGCTTTAACCCGCGCAAGGGTTATTGCGTGGTGGATCGAAGCGAGCCCGACGAGCCTTAAGCAAGCTCGGCCATATATTCCTGAAGCTTCATCACCGATGGCACAGAGTTTTCGCGTAGCTTGTTCATGATGGCGAGCTTTTCGGTCTCGTCTTCCTGAATGCCTGCGACCAAATTCGAGTACCCGTCCAGACGGTTCTGACGCAGCCATTGACGCAGATCCTTCTCTTGCGACCAGTTGAACTGGTTCATCATGAACGCGCTCTGCATACGGACCCAATCAGTGGCGTGATTTGGCAGCGGAACGACTTGGCAAAGCCGGTTCTTCTCTTCTTCTGTGTCTCGGGTCAGATCGATATGCGCGATGAAGGCGGCGCTGAACACGGGCTGCACCGTTCTGACAGTCTGCAGGCGGATCGTATCGCCAACGAAGATGGTCGCCTCTTCCGCATTGCCAACAGCGCAGGCTGAGCAATCCACAAACAAAGTGTCCGGATCGTTTGGCAGTGTGCCCTCATCCATGATGATCTGATCCGGCTCAATGCGCTGGATCCGGCCCTTGCGGATGACGTTTTTCACCTTGCGAAGCTCTGCCAATTCTGGATCGGAGATGGTCGCACCGTGGAACATGGTTGGGCGGACAGACTCGTCAATGCGCACAAAAATACCGGCTTTCTCGACCCGGTCGAACATGTCATCGATCGAGGTGGATGTTGCGATGGCTTCCATCTGGGCCGCTTGTGCGCCCATTGTTGCCTCAAAGAAGCGTTGATCTGGCTGGGTTGTCTCACGGCGCATCAACCAGGCATCACGTGGACGCACCCAGTGAATTTGATCTGGATCGACATGATTCTCAAGTAGCCAGACGACCGCATCAATTCCGGTCTTTCCGCCACCAATGATCACATAACGCGACGGCTGCTCCATCACTTTTGGAAGGTCGTTTAGCGGCATCATTTTTACGCCGTCGGCAACTTCAAAATTCGGTGTGTGTGTTGATGGCACTGTGGTCTTCAACCAAGTCGCGTCGACAATCTTTTCGCGCGCGACAACTTCATAGGTCGTGTCTGAGGTCAGCGCAGAGATTTTGCCGTCACCCTCATACTTACACATTGGAAGATAGGTTACCCGTCCGGTCGGTAAGAATTGATAACGCATCACCTCATCAAAATAGGCCATGATTTCTGGCCCGGTCGCGAGGTCTTGCAAGCCCTTGTTGAGGCCGGTCGAGTCGATGATGCCTTTGGAAAGCTCCTTTGAGCTGACCCCGTAATAAGCTGAGGGCTGGTGCAGCGTCACATAAGGATAGGCGTCATTCCAATGCCCACCTGGTTTATGGTGCATATCAACGATCAGGACGGTCTTATCACTTTCGGACAAGATGATATCCGCAAACGCCATGCCCATCGCACCAGCGCCAACGATTAAATAATCAACCTCAAACTTCTCCGCAGCCATCGCCGCCTCCTCAAAAATAAATAGACCTTGATAACAGTGTTATTGTGTGCTAATAACACTGTTATTGGAAGTCAAGTGAAATATACTCGTGATTGAAAGTAAGGCCAAAATCCTAACAGCAGCTTCAGAACTCTTCGCAAGCGCAGGCGCAGGGGCTCTTAGTGTGCGCGCGATTTCAAAACGCGCCGGTTTGTCCACGATCGGGATCTACAATCACTTTAATGGCAAACAGGGTATCTTGGACGCGCTCTATATTGAGGGCTTCCAGATGGTCATGGCTGCGATCCGCGTGGAAGACGAAAGTTTCGTACCGCGCGACGCGGTTCTCCAAGGACTTTCGAACTATATCGATCTCGCGAGTGAGCATCGCGGACATTATGAGCTGATCTTCGGCCGGGGCGACCCAAGCTATACCCCCTCTTCTGCGGCAATCGCCGTTGGGGCAGAGGCGTTTAATCGACTCACCTATTTCGTATCTCGCGCGCTGCCCGAGACGTTAAACGGCCGCGAAAAACGAGAAGCCGCCCTGCAATTGTGGGCGCTGTCGCACGGCTATGTCAGCTTACAAGACCATGAAGCAACCGAGCTGATTCCTCACACGGCTTGGCGTGATCTAATGATGCGGGCTGTAACGACACACTTGGATGCGATAATCGCCAAATATGCAGATTAATAGTCTCGCGCGCCAAATAGGGCTGTTCCAACTCTAACATGAGTGGCCCCAAGCCGGGCGGCCACCGCATAGTCACCGCTCATCCCCATGCTGACAGTGCTCAGCTCATATTGATCTGCGAGCTTCTTTAAGAGTGCGAAATGCGGCGCGGCAGGCTCATTGGCCGGCGGGATACACATCAAACCGGACACCCGCCCCGGATAGGTTTCCCGCGCTGTTTTCAAGAGCGCTGCAAGGCCGTCAATGCTGATCCCGCCCTTTTGCGGTTCATCGCCCGTATTCACTTGAATGAGCAAATCCGGCGCAGCCGCCCCAGTCTTCTCAACCGCTTTAATGAGCGCTTTCAGAAGCTTCTCACGGTCGAGTGTTTCGATCACATCAAACAGGCGCACCGCATCTTCCGCCTTATTCGTCTGTAACGGCCCGATCAAACGTAGCTGCAAGTCAGCATAATCTGAGCGACGAGCTCCCCAACGACCTTGTGCCTCTTGTACCCGGTTCTCACCGAACACGCGTTGCCCGGCTTCTAACGCGGCTTCAATTCGATCGCCAGACTGGCGCTTTGAGGCGGCGACCAGGGTCACCTCTTCGCCAATCTCTGAAAGGATGCGCGTGCGGGCTTCGCTTATTGAAGGCGTCTGTGTATCTTCGCTCATTATGGGGTTGAAACACCAAGCCGTCTCCGCTCGCAAGTGGCGCGCCGCAATCCGGCGCGTTGAATCACACTTTCCGAGCCACCTTCCCCCGCTGCTTTTCCTAACCGATCCAAAACGTACGCCAGACCCAATTGGGATTGCAGAGCAATTACCTATTGGAAGCGGCATCCTGTATCGGCACTTCGGCGCCGACGACCGTTGGGATATGGCGTCACAGCTCGCAGACCTGGCGAGACGGCGAGGGCTCATCTTTCTGATCGCCGCCGACCCCAAACTCGCGCTTGAGGTCGGCGCGCATGGCATACATTGGCCAGAAGTTCGGCTTCGAGAGTCTCTCAAATGGCACGGACGTTTTCGGCTGCAGACGGCGAGTGCGCATTCAAGGTCTGCCATCGTTCGGGCTGCACGAATGGGCGTTGACGCAGCGCTTGTCTCTACTGTGTTCCCATCAAGGAGCCCAAGCGCTGGCCAACCGATCGGTGGTCTGCGCTTCAGGCGCTTGGCGCAAGCCAACCCTTTTCCGCTCTATGCGCTTGGCGGGATTAATGCCGACAATTCGGGACAAGTCGCCGATGTCGCAGGCCTTAGCGCGGTTTCAAGCTTCACCGGACTTAAGAGCGACGGTCCAACTCGCGCGTAAGCTCGGCCCTGAACGTTTCCATATAGGCCTGAAAGCGTGCCAATCTCAGTCGCGCCGATTCTACGAAAATCGCTGTTGCAAACAGTTGGCGTTTAAAGCTTGAGCTCTGGCACGCCTCAGAGATCGAGATGTCAGGCGCCAGTTTCATGCCTTGGGACAGATCAGTCAGGTCCGCACTCACAAAGGGATGCTTCATCACATGTTGGTCCCAGCGCAAACCGGCATTGAAAGAAAGCTGCGCACGCTCTTCTTCAATCTGATTGGTGTAAGCGCCAAGCGCGGTGCGAAACTGTGGGCTCAGCAAATCAAGAAACTGATCACGGCGATTGAGTTGTTCGAGCGTATTGGCCGATAAAGACGGCGAAAAGTCGCCGACCAAGTCGTTTATGGTAGAGTTGAGGTTTGTTAGCGCCTCTGGACTGTCATCACAGTTTTCGACCGCTTTGATCGTCAGATTGCGCACCTCTTCGCGCAAGCCGACGCGCGCGTTCAGACCTGATATCACGGTTTCGTTGAGGTCAAGCTCGGTCTCAATGCGTTGCAACAATTCAGTGAGTTCGCTTTGATTGCGATTGGTGGTGTTCCAATTGTCGAACTGCAGCGCGATGAGGACGCCCGCGAAGACCAAAGCCAGCTCGATGAACACGACCAGCCAATCTTGTTTGCGGAAGGCACTAGCAATTCGATTTGTGATCATGTTTCCCCCGGCAGCATTGAAAGTGCGTTCAGCCGCTTAGCTAACCGCACGAACGGCGTCAGCAACAGACTCAACGGCACTGTCCATGAGTTTCGCATCTGTCGCCTCAGCCATGACACGGATCAAAGGCTCAGTCCCTGACTTTCGGATCACAAGGCGACCCTTGCTACCGAGCTGTTTTTCGGCTGCAGAGATTGCTTCTTTGACCGATTCCTCTTCCAATGGCGCGCCCGACTTGAAGCGGACATTGACCAGCTTTTGCGGCACGGGATCGAACACATGCGCGATCTCAGACAAAGGTTTTTCTTTTTCTACCATCACGGCGAGCACTTGCAGCGCCGCCATCAAGCCGTCGCCCGTCGTGGAATAGTCAGACATCACGATATGCCCGGACTGCTCCCCGCCTAGATTGAACCCACCTTCGCGCATCCGCTCGACAACGTAGCGGTCACCCACTTTTGTGCGTTCAAGCGTGAGGCCAAGACCCTCAAGATGTTGCTCTAGCCCCAGGTTCGACATAACTGTCGTCACCACGCCAGGCTGTGACAGGTCCCCTCGAGCATTCCAATGTCCAGCGATCAGTCCGATCAGCTGGTCACCATCAACTTCCTTGCCCTTTTCGTCGATAATGATGCAGCGATCCGCATCGCCATCGAGCGCGATACCAATATCGGCGCGGTAGGTTTGAACCGCTTCCTTTAGTGCGTTCATATCCGTGGACCCAACTTCGAGGTTAATGTTGAAGCCGTTCGGTTCGACGCCAATTTTGAATACTTCGGCGCCAAGCTCGTACAAAACCGCCGGAGCAACCTTATAGGCGGCCCCGTTCGCGCAATCGATGCAGATCCGGAGCCCTTTTAGGTTTTTACGTCGTGGGAAGCTGGCTTTGACGATTTCTACGTAGCGCGCTTGGGCATCATCCACACGCTTTGCCCGTCCAAGTTCATCCGGAGCCGCCAATTTATCATCCAGCGCTCTGTCCATCCGGCTTTCGATCTCAAGCTCGATTTCATCGGACAATTTATATCCATTAGGGCCGAAAAGTTTGATTCCATTGTCTTCGTAGCTGTTATGACTGGCCGAGATCATTACACCGAGATCCGCGCGCAAAGAGCGCGTCATCATCGCGACCCCAGGGGTCGGAAGTGGTCCAAAAAGGGTCACATCCATCCCAACCGAGGTAAAACCAGCCACCAAAGCCGGCTCAATCATGTAGCCTGAGAGCCTGGTATCCTTACCAATTACAACGCTGTGACGGCGTGGACTGGTGGTCCGAAAGTACTTTCCGGCCGCCATTCCTAAACGCATTGCAATCTCCGGCGTCATCGGAGGTGTGTTCGCTGTGCCACGGATTCCGTCGGTTCCAAAGTATTTGCGTGCCATAATGCGCTAATTCCTTGCTTCGCCCTGTTTCGAGGGGTTTTCTGCAGTTCTTACAGGCGCCATGCCACATTTTGGCTGAAGTTTCCAAGTCAGGATACATCTCCTGATGGCATATCTTCTGCATGTCAGGCGCTGTTGGGGAAAAGAGAGGACACGCAAAATGCGTTTAAAATCATTCCTTGTGGGCGGTATGCTCGCAGCTTCACTCGCTGGATGTGCCACTGGGCTGACATCCGATATGACTGTCGCAGAATACTGCGCAAACCCAGACCGTGCGTCAGAAGAAGTCTGCCGTTTGAAGGTCGAAATTGATGGCAATGCCACAGCGCTCGCTGAAACAAATATGAGCCTGCGCGAAGCACGTCAGATCTCTGACAGCGCGATGTCTGCGGCGGCGGCCGCTCAATCGTCTGCAGACGCGGCCCAGAGCCGTGCGGACGAAGCCTTTGCGCTCGCCAATCACCTGTCTGAAAAAGACCTGGACTGTAAGACAACCACCGTTCAGCAGTCGACAACCGGCACATGTGAGCCAGGCTATACCGTCATGGGCTGTGTCCAAACACGCTACACGCACCGCGCAGGCGGACTGTCTTTCTTGCGTGAACTGAACAATGAGCAGTGCCGTTTCAACAGCCAAGTTCTTGAGATGCAAGTTCGCTGCTGCCGCGCCGCCAATGGCGACATGAGCGTGACTGGCTCTTAAGTCAGCGTCACCCCAAAATCGCAAGCTTTCGACAAGGGGATCCAAATGGGTCCCCTTGTTACCTTTTTACGCCCGCGTCTTCGACACATTCCGTAATAGGATTTGCAATGACGACACCGCGTGCGCCAGATTAGGGAATCGCGTGAGATTGAAGACCAGTGTGGAGTACTAGTAGATGTGCGGAATCATAGGCATTTTGAGCCAGCAAGGCTCAGCATCAGATCGTGCTATGGAGGCGCTACGCCGTCTTGAATATCGCGGTTATGACAGTGCCGGGATCGCGACTCTATATGGAGGCAAACTGGATCGCCGCCGCGCGTCGGGCAAACTCAGTAATTTGCAATCGCTCCTAACCGAGACCCCTATTCCAGGCTCTATCGGGATTGGCCACACACGCTGGGCGACCCACGGCGCGCCCAACACCCAAAACGCGCATCCGCACGTGTCAGGTCCCGTTGCGCTCGTGCACAATGGAATTATCGAGAATTTTCGCCACCTACGCGAGGCCTTGGAAAACAAAGGCCACGTCTTCGAAACCGAGACCGATTCAGAAACCATCGCGCACTTGATCGCTTCAAATCTGCAGGACGGTTCAGATCCGATCAGCGCGGTGAAAACCTCCCTAGCAGACCTCGAGGGCGCTTTTGCACTCGGCATCTTGGTGGAAGGCCATGAGGATCTGATGATCGGCGCGCGCAAAGGGTCGCCTTTGGTGATCGGCGTTGGTCAGGATGAGATGTTTCTCGGCTCCGATGCGCTCGCCGTCGCCCCATTCACCAACCGCGTTGTCTATCTCGAAGAAGGCGACTGGTGCGTGCTGCGCCAAAATAGCTATGAGATCTTTGATACGAATGGCACCGCCGTTTCACGTCCAGAAACAATCGTCCAAGCTGCAAGTGCCGCGGTCGAAAAAGGCAATTACCGCCACTTCATGCAGAAAGAAATTTTCGAGCAACCGGACAGCACAGCGCGTACAATTGGCGCCTATGTCAACGCGCTCGATCAAGCGATCGAACTGCCGGGCGACGAGGCGAAGATCGATTGGGCTAACGTTACGCACCTGCATATGGTCGCCTGCGGAACCGCTTACTATGCGACTTGCGTGGCTGAATACTGGTTCGAGCAGATTGCCGGACTGCCGGTCAAAACCGATATCGCATCGGAGTTTCGATACCGCCAACCTGCTCTGCCAAAACATGGCGGCTTGGCGCTGTTTGTCAGCCAGTCTGGCGAGACGGCTGATACGCTCGCGGCGCTGCGCTATTGCAAAGAAGCGGGCCTGAAAACATCGGCGGTTGTCAACGTACCAACCTCGACGATTGCCCGTGAAGTCGACCTGGTCTTACCCACACTCGCCGGACCAGAGATTGGGGTTGCCTCCACAAAGGCTTTTACAGCGCAGCTCTGCGCGCTTGCCGCAGCAGCGATTGCCGCTGGAAAAGCCCGCGGCCATATCGATCGCGCGAAAGAAGTTGAGCTTGTTGACGCATTGAGCGGTATACCGCGCTTGATTTCAGAGAGCTTTGCGCTCGATACCCCGATCGCGACCCTCGCCCGGGAACTCTCAAAAGCCAAGGATGTTATCTATCTAGGTCGCGGTGTTCACTACCCGATTGCTCTGGAAGGCGCGCTGAAGCTGAAAGAAATTAGCTATATTCATGCCGAAGGCTACGCCAGCGGAGAGCTCAAGCATGGGCCAATTGCGCTGATCGATGAAGAAACCCCCGTGGTCTTCGTCGCGCCATTTGATGGATTGTTCGATAAGTCGCTGTCAAACCTTCAAGAAGTCGCCGCGCGGCGCGGGAATGTCTTGCTGATCAGTGATGCAGAAGGCGTAAAAGAAGCCGGAGATACACCGGCAAACAGTATTGAAGTTCCAGCCTGTCACCCTTTTGTGGCGCCGATACTTTATGCGGTGCCTGTTCAGATGCTAGCTTATCATACTGCCGTTGAAAAAGGCACTGATGTGGACCAACCGAGAAATCTCGCTAAGTCCGTAACCGTCGAATAGACGCGATTTTCATTGATTATGGCCCGATCTGTGAGGGGAACAGACCGGGCACTAAATCAAGCTCATACAACTGTTCCGAAAAGCCCGAGGGTTAGGGCCGCCCCGAAGACGGCGAGTGGAAGAGATATGGCGGAAGCGATGAAGCTCGTCTGAGCCTCGGTTGGGGAGGAAACACGCATGGGATTTGTCCTTCTTTGCGTTTTGAACGACGACTATTCGCCGTCCATATCCGCTAGATAGGAAGCCATAAGTGAAAATCAATGAATGATTTGAATTTTATTCAGCGTTCAATAACTCACGCGTTTTGATAGGAACACTTAATCCAGCCAGGACGATATCCATTACACCGTCCAATTCGCGCTCGAGCTTAGGCAAAGTCAAACGAGACCAAAGCTGCGGATAACGGAACTTCATGGTTGCGGATTGCATCATTTCTGCAATGAAATTGGGGTTTTCCATCGGCGCGAAGATGCCTTCCGCAATGCCCTGCTCCAGGATTTGCACCAGATAGACGCGCTCTTGCGCCATCTCGTCATTCGCAAAGGTTGGGCGCTCGCTGGACAGCACCTCCGCCACTTCGAGAACTTTCGCATCTTTGTCGAGCTTCTCGAAGGTTTTCGTCATCGCGATATGGTGAAACACACGTAACTTTTCGGCTGCGGGCATCTTTCGGCGTACCAAAGCAGCGTTTTGCGCATTGATCTCCATATTAAGTTTGCGCGCCATGGCTTCGGCAATGTCTATCTTTGATGCAAAGAATCGATAGATATTCCCCGCAGACATTCCGCAGTCGCGGGCAATCTCGGCCATTGTCGTCTTGGCGTAGCCATAGTGCATGATACGCTCCATGGCGGCATGGAGAATCTGCTCACGAGTGTCGAGTTTTTCGTTCATGGGATTAGAATATAGGAAAAGTGTGAATGATCAACAAATTGTTCAATTTCGCACGCAGTTGTGAGAAGAAGTGTGACTGAATTCACCGAAATTGGCGTCCTAGGCGCGGGGGCTTGGGGAACGGCGCTCGCGGCGTCTCTCTATCAGAAAGCAGAAGGCAGCGCGCCTGATATCCCCGTCTGGGCGCTTGAAGCCGATGTTGCCAGCACGCTCAGCGCCGGTGAGGGAAACCCAACTTACCTGCCAGGCATTGATCTGCCAAAGATGCAGGCGAGTACTGACCTGAAGGCGCTCTCAGGGTGTGATGCAATCCTGGCCGTCGTGCCAGCGCAGTTCGCGCGATCTGTGTTTGCTGAGCTTGCGGATATAGTTCGCCCTGGCACCGCTATTCTCCTTTGCGCAAAAGGCATTGAACGCGACAGTCTGAGCCTGATGACGGATGTCTTGAAGGAGACCATTCCGAGCGCGATTCCCGCCGTCCTGTCCGGCCCAAGTTTCGCGGCCGATGTTTCGCGCGGTCTGCCAACCGCTGTCACGCTCGCTTGCGAAGCGGAAGCTGTGGGCAAAGCCTTGATGGATTCCATCGGACAGCCCGGTTTCCGGCCTTATTGGTCGAATGATCTGATCGGCGCTGAAATTGGCGGCGCCGTGAAGAACGTCCTCGCCATCGCTTGCGGGATTGTTGAGGGCTTGCAGCTGGGACGCTCGGCCCATGCCGCGCTGATCGCGCGCGGATTTGCGGAGATGACCCGGCTCGGAACCGCCATGGGCGGCCGGTCCGAAACGCTGGCGGGCCTTTGCGGTCTTGGTGATTTGGTGCTGACCTGCTCCTCTCCACAGTCGCGGAATATGAGTTTCGGCCTCGCGCTCGGACAGGGTCAGTCTGCGCATGACATCCTGGCCGCGCGCAACTCGGTAACCGAAGGTGTTGCCACCGCCCCGGCCCTGATCGCGCTCGCGCAAAAGCACGCTGTCGAAATGCCTATCTGCGAGGCGGTTGATGTCATACTCAGTGAGCGGACAACCGTAAAAGAAGCGATCACAAACCTGCTCGCGCGCCCCTATAAAGGAGAATAGAATGCCGCTCTTCCTCGTAAATGCTCGCGACAAAGCTAACAGTTCCGATTTACGGCAAGCGACCCGGCAAGCGCATTTGGAGTGGGCCGGAGAGTATCGCCATAAGATCGCGATGGCTGGCCCCGTCTTGTCCGATGATGGTCAGACCATGATCGGCTCTACTTTCGTCATCGAGTTCGAAACGTTGGAGGAGGTGCAGACCTGGGCCGCGGAAGATCCTTACGCCAAGGCGGGATTGTTCGACCACACCGAGATCATCCCGTTCATCTGGCTAATCGGCAATGGCCCCTCAAATGGCTGATACGGACAAGCCGTTTTGGGAGTCGAAATCTCTAGAAGACCTGACGCCGCAAGAGTGGGAATCACTTTGCGATGGCTGCGCCAAATGCTGTCTGATCAAACTCGAAGACGAAGACACCGGCGAAATTGCGATGACCCGTCTGCATTGCAAACTGCTCGACGCTGAGACCTGTCGCTGCAGTGACTATCCGAACCGAAAGCAGCACGTGCCGGATTGTGTAATCCTAACGCCGAAAGACGTCTCAGAGCTGCGCTGGATGCCGGCCTCTTGTTCTTATCGGCTCGTGCATGAGGGCAAGCCCCTGCCCGACTGGCATCATTTGATCAGCGGCGACCGCGACCAGATCCATCGCCGCGGGGAGTCCATTATGGGCCGAACATTGAGCGAGGACACTCTGTTCGACCCAGATGATGTCGAGCAAATCGAAGATTGGATCGTCGACTGGGAAGGTAATGAGCCCTAAGGCCCCTCAACCTCATAGCCTTTGTCACGCAACATTGTGATCACACTGTCCGGCCCGGCAAAGTGGCCTGCGCCAGCCGCGATCAGGATGGATCCTGGCTGTTCCAGCATATCCTCAATCACCGGGATCCAGGCTTCGTTGCGCGTGACGATGAGGCGCTCATAGGCTTCGTCTGTAAAGCCGTATCCGTCTGGGTCCGCCATCAGCGATCCGATGCCCGCAACATCGCCATCAGCCCATTCATTGACGAGCAAGTCGAGCATCCGTGGGGTCTCATCGAGCAGAAGCGCCGATTCATAGAGCATCTGAACTTGGTCGTCTTCGGCCAGCAAATCGAAGGCATCCGCCTGCTGCGAAATGGTCTCGAGATAAGCAAATGATTTGCCCGCTGCGGTGCCTTCTGCCTGGATGACCGTCTCAACGCCGGAATTGGGGTCATATCCATCCGCGACCAGTTTCATCACACCGAGATTGACCGAGGCCATCCAAGGCTCAAACGTATTCATCGCATCGAGCGGAACACCAATCGAATCGAACGCTGCGGAGATCACCGCCTCATCCTCATCGTTCAGCACCTCTTTCAGCGTCCGGCCATCCTGAAACATGCCGCGCGCAAGGAAGTCGGTCGCGATCGCGCGTTGCGCCTCTTCGCTGGCCATGTCGACTTCGAAGACGATCGTATCTGCGCTCTCAATCGCCTGGTTCAACGCATCTGTGCGCCATTCCAGATCTGGGCGCAGCAAGTGAACTGTACCGAAAATGTTGATTGTGGTGTCTTCATCAGACAGCGTCCACATCACCGGGGCACCAGGTCCGCTTGAAGCACGTGCGTTCTCTAGTGCGCCTTCAAAGCGCGTCAGAATCTCGTCTTTAGAGACCCGTGTCGGCGTTCCCGTCGTTTCCACGACATCAACAGCATCCGCGTCAGACACAGGGGCCGGCTCATTGTTGCCACAAGCCGAAAGCGCCAAAGCGGTTCCAAGAATGGCGCCACTTACGCCCAATCGTAATCTGTTCATCATTGTCCCTCATTGTTTGGTCTCAATGTGCGTATCGCCTCGCTGCTTTCAAGTCCGTTACGCGCATTCTTCCAATTGCATCGCTCCACAGCTTCGCGTATGAGGCGCTTGGAAGCACCTATAGCTCAGCTGGATAGAGCGCTGCCCTCCGAAGGCAGAGGTCAGAGGTTCGAATCCTCTTAGGTGCGCCAGTTCCCCAAAATGACTACCAAGGCGCTTTGATGCGGTAGAGCACACGGTCATGTTCGCCTGTGACGAACAGGTTTCCGTCCGCATCCATAGCGATACCGTTGAAGATTTGAGACGGCGGCAGGCCTGGTAATCCGGGTGTTCCAGCTGGGAAGGAGGCAATCTCTCGCCGCTCGCCCTCGCCATTGATGTGCAGAACGCGAGAAGCCTCGGCCTCTACCACCACAAATCCATCTTCGATCACCAAAAAGCCTTCTGGGTTTGCAAGATCGCTCACAACCACAACTGGCTCTGGCAATGCGGCGCCCGCGCTGGCAATTTTCAGGATTTGCCCTGCGCTGCGATCACTCACATACAAGTCTTCCCCATCGACAACGAGCGCAGTGGGCGCCGCCAGATCATCCGCAAGGACAGTAGTCTCGTCTTCGCCAAACGCAGTCACGGCACCTTTTAAGTGTTCCGCAATAGCGAGCTTGCCCTGATAGCGCACAGCAGAGGCTGGTCCGGCCAGGTTTGGAATATGCTGCAACCGCGTTTGGGTCACTGGGTCCCAAATCCGAACGTCAGCATCGAACCACGAGCTGAGGATCAGATTGTCGCCGTCACGTGTAATATTCAGTGAACCGCCAAGCTCCCCAACGCCGACAATATTTCGCTGTGTGATAATCTCCTCGCCCGTCTCCCGGTCAAAGCCGCGCAAGGCGTGCACATCGGCCACCCAGACCGTGTCGCCGATCACCGCCACGCCGCCCGGATGGGACATGCCGCCCGGCTGAAGGTCGGTAAACGTTCCGTCCTCATTCTGGCGCTTGACGAAGCCATCTGTGTAGCTTGAGACGAAGATTGTGTCCGAGCTATCAAAGGCAAAATTGTCCAGGCCCGGCGTCAGCGTTCCGATCACCTCGCGGCCCGCCTCGCCCATGCGTACAACTTCACCGGTGCCAGTATCGAGCACATGCAATGTGCCTTCGCTATCGAACTTGATCGCAGCCGGAGCCGTAAACCCTGTTGCTTCAGTCCGGCGCTCGCCGGTATCGACATCGAAGCTAACAACCTCGCCGGCAAACCAGCGTGGCCCATACAGGCGCCCGTCCGGGCCCCAATCCATCCCGTTCAGTCCGCAGCCTGGCCCAAGGTCATCCGCGATTAATCGCGGCGCTTCTTCGCCTTTCGGGTCGAGCTCATAGAGGTTTGATCCCAGGAAGCATTGCGAGACAAACAGTCGGCCATCATCCGAGAACGTGATCGGATTGGCACCAGGCGGAATCTGTGCCGCGACGATTTTTTCTCCCTCAGGCGTGAAGCCCGCTACTTCACCGGTCAGGATTGACGTCCAATAGTACGAGCCGTCCGGTGCAAAGGCGACATCATCCGGTCCGAACACGCCGTCCGCGGCAGTGTAGCGCCGAACCTCTTCGCCAGTTTCTGGATTTAAAAGCGTCAGATCAGAGCCAATCACTGAGGTCACATAAAGCAATCCATCCGGTCCGAAGTGGATGCCATTGGCACCGGAAATGTTTGCGCCGGTCGCGATGGTTTCAAGCACCGCTTTTGGGGCGACCTCGGGCGGCGCTTCAGCCTCGACTGTGACATCATCTGAGCCTGAGTTACAGCCCGCGAGCATAACACTCGCCAGCAGCAATGAATGGATACGGCGCATGCGCAACCTCCCGCTTTTTTGCCAACTTGCGGCCCGGCTGTTGCGCTGTCAATTTGAGGAACGGCCTTCCGTAGAGGGAAGCCTTACTCTGTCATATCCGAAAATGGGTTCTCAGTGGGCAGTGCAATCGCGTTCGCTAAGCCGCGGACTTTGACCGCCGTTTCACTGATCTCGATATCGGCTTCCTGGATCTGATCCTCCCCAAACCGATAGATTGGAGCATAGTCGCCGCAATCCGCTTTCGCGATATAGGCTGCTGATGCGGTCAAGCTGGCCTCGCGTTTGCCACGATAGGCCTGCATGGCGTCGGCGCCATAGCGCTTCTCCAACATCGCCTCTGTGCGTGTCGGCGAGAGCACGACGGCTGATGCATTATTCCCGCCAAACCCTTTTGAGTTGAGGATGGCGACTTCCACATCTTCCGGCGCCCGTGATTGGTGATCTGGTCCGAGGCTCAGCCGCTCTTGACAGACATCGTCAGCGACGCCATCGATCGTCTTGATGCCAGGCAAAACACCATACTTGAAACAACCCAGTGCCGTCGCCAATTGATCGCCGCTCGCTGGTGCAATTGTGTGGCCGAGATAGGCCTTCACGGCGATGACCGGCCAGTCTTCAATCCCAAAAGCTTCAGCGACTTGATCAAAAATCTGGGACTCAGATACGCGATTTTGCGGCGTGCTGGAGCCATGGGCCAGGACCATGCTTTTGTCGCGCATCGTGTCTTTGCCAACCACAGCAGACGCGGCCGCAACCGCCTTTGCCATACTGATATGATTGCCAGGTCCAGGCGCTGTGATCGATTTCTTGGTCCCGTCCGCATCGATGAAGACATCGGTGAGCGCACCAAGGCACGGTGCGCCAAGTTCCATGGCGAGCGCATCGTCCATCAAGATGAAATACTGGCTCGACTCGCCAATGGTGAAGCCGCAATTCTTACCAAACGGACGACTGGCGCGGCGATAATCGATCTCATCCGTGCCATAGGTCCTGGTCATATTGTCGTCACTGGCGAGCGCGCCCATTGTGCCGAAGCCATCCATCAGCTCGGGGCCAATCGGGGCTTCGCTATTGCCAACCATGGCGACGCGAACTTTGCCTGCTTGCAGGTCTGACACCGCGTGACGCAAATTCGATAGGAAGGTCGCGCAGGCAGCAACCGAACTGCTGGCGATCCCGACATTTGATAGGACATAGGCATTGATGAAGTCGGTCGGCATCGAATTGATGCCCATGACCAGGGCCTTGGTCGTCACCCGCTCGCCTTTGAGGCGCGCTTGGTGCATGCCGCCATAGCCCTCTTTATCCATCTGGCCGAAGCCACTCGACGAATAGACGCCGACCTGATCCGGGTTGATGTGCTCGAGCACGGTGTCCCATTCAATGCCCATTGCCCGCAAAGCATCGGTCGCGCCGAACAGCGCCATTTGAAGACCGCGCGGTTGAAAGCGGGAATTATAGAGGCTCGCCATTTCGAACCCAGTCGGTAACTGTCCTGCCGCTTTGATCGGGAACTCGCGCGTGTTGTTGAACTTCACATCAAGACCGTTTGTCGCTGTAACCCGAACGTGGTCTTCGTCATGGGCTTCAACGGACCAGCTCTCTGGCAACGGTTTCGGCAGCTTGTCTTTCGCCACCACGAAGTCGAGGGGGCCATCATTGTCACCGCCGTCAGATTGCAGGGTCGCATTTGACTGCCAGTACAGCGCGTCGACATCGAAATGGCTTTGCTCAACGCGGCGCACCAAAGTTCCGTTCATGACGTCGGTTTCAAAACGTGCTGCGACCCCAGCCTGGTCCAGCTCTGTGCCATCTTCGCATCGATACGTGTCGCCATTATCGGTCTGGGCCAAGCCCATCATCACGGCGAGGCTGGCAATCGTGCTTTGCCGCTCCTCAGCCGAAAGCGTTTCGATGATCATCCGACGAAAGCTTTGAAATCCAGATGTCCGCCCGGCCGCGTTCACGCCGCCCATACTCACAATGACTGGTAGCCGCATTTATTCTATTCCAGCTCTTCCTGTTCGCGCCTTTTCACACGGGTGAGTCGCGCTTCTGGCGCAAAACCTTTCACATTGGGATCGTATTGTCACGAGCTTGCGTGAAGGCTCGCGTGCACCTCTGGCTCATAGCCATGCGCGAGGGCCTGGCAGGTAATATGCGGGGTCAAACGAATGCCCTGCTCTGGCAGATGAGCGGGCGCGCCATAGCCAGAGAATTGCCAAGGATAGGCCTCGCCTTTCCACTTCAAAAACGGGGCTGCGCCGGTCGTAAACATCGCGCCATCAGGAAGCGCCGCCGGGACAATCGTTTCGCGCTCCGATTTGCCTTTCAGAACGGACTGAATTTCGCCGGCAATCGCATCACTCAGATCAGAGGCTTTCGGGCGGTACCGAAACACGCCGGAGCGCACTAACGCCTCGCGAAACCGTTTCGCGTCATCATAGCGGCACTCATAACAAGGCCGATGGCCCGCCGCGAGCGACGTCACTTCATCCAGGAAAAACAGCTCTGTATATCGTCGCTCCGCCATCAGCTCGCGCCTGCGCCCTTTAAACTCGAGCACGCAAGTAATCCATTGCCGCGTTTTCCAGTGCGTGGGTTTCAGCGTTTTCTCATCACTATGGAAACAGCCGCCGCGATTGCCCATCATCGTCCCACGCTCCGGCACCGCGTGAATCAGGCCGAACGGATCAACACGGTTTTGGAGGGGCATGGTCTAAGCCTCTTCGCCGCCAAAACGGGTCGTCCATTCCTCAACCATCGCGTCTTCGATTTTCTGAAACAGAACCGGTGGCGCTTGGATCGGCATTCCGTGCGGTAGAGCATCCAGGAGGCCATCATCCTCAGGCGATGGCCAATTGCGATTGCCCTCAGGAATGCCGAGTGTGTCCAAGATCGATTTCGCCGTGTTCGGGATCAGCGGCTGCGCGACTATCGCGAACAGGACGACCAGGTTCAGCCCGGTGCGCACTCCGACTGCGGCAGCATCGACATCATTCTTGTATTTCACCCAAGGCTCCGCGCGGGTGAGATACTCGTTCCCCGCCGCCCACAAAGCCCGCGTCTCAGCGGCAGCTTTACGGAACTCCATCGTCTCATAATGTTCGGAGATACGTTGCAGACTGGCTTTCAGCTCAGCCTCCATCCAGGCCTCATCTTCGCCCGGCGTGCCGGTCGCTGGCAAAGCGCCCTCAAATTTGCTGACCGTATATTTGGTAATCCGGTTCACAAAATTGCCGAGTACATTGGCGAGGTCGGAATTGACCGAAGCCTGGAAACCTTCCCACGTAAACGCCGCATCTGAGCCCTCTGGCGCGTTCGCCATCAGATACCAACGCCAATAATCCGCCGGAAGTAATTCAAGCGCTTGATCCATAAACACACCGCGCTTTTGGCTGGTCGAGAACTTGCCGCCATACCAAGTCACCCAATTAAAGGCTTTCAGCTTGTCGACGGCTTTCCAAGGCTCGCCAGAGCCAAAAATCGTGACCGGGAAAGAGACGGTGTGGAAGGCCACATTATCCTTGCCCATGAACTCGACATATTCGACGTCATCGGCGCCCTTGTCGGTGCGCCACCAGCTTTCCCAATCGCCATCATTGGCTTTCGCCCATTCCTCGGTGGCTGCGATATATTCAATCGGCGCGTCGAACCACACGTAGAAGACTTTGTCCTCAAAGCCCGGGCGCGGATTGCCATCGGCACCGAGGACCGGCACACCCCATTTCAGATCGCGCGTGATCGCGCGATCCCGCAGGCCTTCGTCGAGCCATTTCAGCGCAATCGAGCGCGCCAATTGCGGCCAGTCTTTTGACGCTTCGACCCATTCGCGGATCGTATCCTGCATTTTCGACTGCAAGAGGAAGAGGTGCGCTGTGTCGCGGATCTCAATATTGGTGCCACCTGACACCGCAGAATACGGGTTCTTCAGGTCCACTGGATCAAGCAAGCGCCCGCAATTGTCGCATTGGTCGCCGCGCGCTTTTTCATAATCGCAATGCGGGCACGTACCTTCAACATAGCGATCCGGCAGAAACCGCCCATCATCAACACTGTAGACCTGTTTCGAGACCCGCTCTTCAATCAGGCCCTTCTCTTCCAGCACGCGCGCAAAATGTTGCGTCAGAACTTTATTCTCATCGCTAGAGGAGCGCCCGAACCAATCATAGGACAGCGAGAACCCCTCGCCTGCGGCGCGCTGGATCTCGTGCTGCTCGTCACAATAGTCTTGAACACTGATCTCGGCAGCTTGCGCCGCAAGCTCAGCGGGCGTGCCATGCTCGTCCGTGGCGCAGATATACATCACGTCATGCCCGCGCAGCCTTTGGAAGCGCGCATAGACATCGGCTGGTAGCATAGAACCAGCGAGATTCCCCAGATGCTTGATGCCATTGATGTATGGCAAGGCGGAGGTGATCAGGATGCGTCGTTTACTCAAGAGTCTCGTTCCTCTAAGCTTTCCCTAGCGTTAGACCGAGTCGACTAGAGAATTCCGGCCTGTCTAATCGCGTGATGGGATAAAGGAAACATCCTTAAGGAGGGAAGAATGCCAAAAATTGCAGGTGTAAACCTACTCGGCGTGCTGCT
>ERZ1740070.20-NODE-20-length-144893-cov-10.364600_pt1 | contig 144893 bp, 135 predicted proteins | sample MGYA00581734_ERZ1740070 | MGnify/ENA primary metagenome ERZ1740070 (study PRJEB43018, sample SAMN04849744) | marine metagenome | isolation source: floating plastic debris | place: Pacific Ocean | collected 2008-09-01 | study: EMG produced TPA metagenomics... | reverse complement strand
GATTTTATCAGACCTCGTTCGCCATCGGTGAGCGACCGCCGCGATCACACCATGTTGTTCGGTGGCTTGCCACGTGCCTGATGCCGGATCGCGGACGCGCCATCCTGACGGTATCGCTTCAACAGCCGGAAAACCTGCCGACGCGTCAGGTCCAACATGTTCGCAGCATTGTCGACACTCAGACATCCGTCATCAACCTGTGCCAATACTTCTACGCGGTTCAGCTCGCGCTCGCTCATAATCACCCATCCCATGCCCGATCTCTCTGCCTGTTATCGTTGCGGGCGAGAGTGACATTCCTGAATTGCAGATGGGTGACATTTTAGCTTTGCGGCTACAACTGATACATCGCATAATCAGTATTATGTTAATATATGAACGAGCCATCATGGAGCCTTGCTGTTGAAGCGCCCATAATATCTCTGATGCCAGGACACATATTTTCCAATCCCTTCGGTAATCTGTGTCTCGGGAACGTACCCGGTAAGCACCTTCAACAACGCGTTGTCGGCCCAGGTCGCATAGACATCACCTTTTTGCATCGGATACATATCCTTCTGCGCCTTACGCCCGCATGCGGTTTCGATTGCCTCGATAAAATTCAGTAGTTTGACCGGAGACCCGTTGCCGATATTTACCACGCGCCAAGGCGCCACTGGTGATTGATCTGTATGATGTTCGTCCGATGCATCAGGTATCGCATCACACAGCAGCCCAATCGCGCGCACCAAATCACTGACATAAGTGAAGTCTCGCATCATGTCGCCGTGATTAAAGACTTTGATTGGCGCGCCCGACAGAATGGCATTGGTAAAAAGATACGGCGCCATGTCAGGCCGGCCCCATGGCCCATAGACGGTAAAAAAGCGAAACATTGTGATTGGAATGCCATAAAGATGCGCGTAGCTGTGCGACATGGCCTCGGTCGCCTTTTTTGTCGCGGCATAATATGACATGGGCAAATCTGCATTTTGGGCCTCGTGATATGGCATCTGGGTACTTGCGCCATAGACCGAGCTGGTTGAAGCCATAAGCAGATGGGCCGGAGGAAAAGCGCGCGCGGCTTCAAGCAGCTCAAATGACCCAACGAGATTTGACTGCGTATAGCTTCTGGGATTTTCAATCGAATTGCGCACACCAGCCTGTGCCGCCAAGTGGACCACAAAATGAGGTTGATAGGTCTCGAACAGCCCCAACAAAAGCTCGGGATCTTCGATACCACCCTTAATGCTGATGTAGTTTTCATGATCGACGAGCTGAGCTTCGCGCGCAGCCTTCAAACCTGGATCATAGTAATCGTTGTGATTATCGACACCAATCACGCGCGCGCCCTGCCCCAATAGCAGCTGCCCAAGGTGAAACCCGATAAAGCCCGCAGCACCCGTGATCAGAACCGTCTTGTCACGCATCAGTTCTCCTCAAACAAATCTCGGGTAAACACTTTTTCACAGACATCCTTGATCTCATCCGTCAATCGGTTTGCCAGGATCAGGTCGGCTTTCTGTTTAAACACTTCCAGGTTGCGTTCGACCGGACTGTGAAAGAAAGCGTCATCCTCTAAAACAGGCTCATAGACGATACACGCAATGCCTTTCGCCTTGATCCGCTTCATGATCCCCTGAACAGAACTATCCCGAAAGTTGTCGGAGCCAGCTTTCATCACCAGGCGATAAATACCTACAGTAGTTGGATTTTTTTCGATAACTTGATCCGCGATAAAGTCCTTACGGGTACGGTTTGATTCGACGATTGCAGCGATCAGATTCTGCGGCACCTGATCGTAGTTCGACAAAAGCTGTTTTGTGTCCTTGGGCAGGCAGTACCCACCATATCCAAACGACGGATTGTTGTAATGTCCGCCGATCCTTGGATCGAGACTGACCCCTTCAATGACCTCGCGCGCGTCCAAATTGTGCGCGATCGCATAGCTGTCTAGCTCGTTAAAATATGCAACGCGCATGGCAAGGTAAGTGTTTGAAAACAACTTGATAGCCTCAGCCTCGATCGACTTGGTGTGCAGGACCTTGATGTTATCTTTAACGGCTCCCTCGATCAGCAAATCCGCAAATTTGCGAGCCTGAGAGCTATGCGCGCCCACCACGATACGTGAAGGATGAAGATTGTCTTCTAAAGCTCTACCTTCACGCAGAAATTCTGGTGAAAAGATGATGTTTTCATAGCCAAGTGTTGCTTTAAGGTTTGATGTAAAACCAACTGGAATCGTTGACTTAATGACAATGCAGGCCTCTGGCGCAAGCCTGCGCGCCTGGTGGATCACAGCCTCGACACTGCTGGTATCAAAAAGGTTTGTCTTTGGGTCATAGTTGGTCGGGGTCGCAATAAGAACGAAATCTGCGTCGACATATGCCTCTGTCGGATCAGTTGTTGCCTTCAGTTGAAGCGCGCGCTCGGTCAGAAATTCTGCCATAAGCGGATCTTCGATCGTCGGGCGGCGCTTGTTGATATCGTCCACGCGCGTTTCATCAATATCAATGGCAACAACACTATTGTGTTGGGCCAGCAATATTGCGTTGGACAACCCAACATAGCCCAGACCAGCAACGGCAATTTTCATAGCGTTTTCCTTACGCAACCCGACTGGCTACGTGGTTACAGCAGCCATTAGGCTTCGACAAATCGATTTCTGTTCGTGTCAGTCGATAAGCCGAACGTCATCTGCGCAAACCGGTGCAGCAACCCCGAAAATGCCATTGTATCTATCAGCTGCGTCCGCAATCCGACGCTGGCGAGTCAAGAAAGCATCTTCATTCTCTTGCAGGTCGGCTGGCAGTTCATACGCGAAAGGCACAAGTGCAAGTGTGGGATCCGCACGCAGCAAGATGTCGTTCGTCGGTGCATTTTTCATACGATACTTGGTATCGGGCTGCATCGATAACTGCACCAGACGTCTGCTGTTGAACGGCGAAAGATAAAACGCATGATCTTGTCCGGGAAACAAGGTGCCAAGTGCCGCGGGAACCAAGGTTTCAAAAAAGATGAAGTCTGCAGACCGAGCCTGCGCATTCTCCGTTAGGTCATTATAATATCTTAAAAAATCCGGCTCAAACTTTGCGGCGACAGACCCGTTAAATTTGCCATTGCCAACCAGACGCATGATCCGAATATGCCAGCGCGGTTTGCGCCATTCCTCAGGATCCGCCGTCACCAGGTATTGCCCGCGCATGATATTGGTCTGATGCCCACGCATGACAATGGCGTTTTGGCGGACAGACAGGAACAGACCGTTTTCGATCTCTTTCGGCACTGTCGCCATCGAGCCAGAGCCGATCCGGTAACGACGGCCTGCCAGGCGGCGGACAAAACGCGGCGCGGATTGTTTCTTGCGGTCATGCACCTCAAAAGGGGCATGTTTGGTGGCGCACAGCATTGCGGCAACATGCGCGTCACGCCGGTTTGCGTAGGTGTTGATATGGGAGAAAACCTGATCAATTCGTCCAAGCGTTTCAGTGCTGGCAAGGCCCATCAGGATCCGGCTGTCGTTTCCGCCTGACAAAGGCAGCGCTGTCGGCCCCAGCGTTGTCATCCGTGCCATGATTTTGTCGGTGGCGGCGATCATCTCATCGTAGATCGCACCATACTTATCCTGATCAGCGGAAAAACGAGCGTCTTTTGGCGGCCAGAAGCGGGTCGTTTGCAGGGTCGTCAGATCCGTGCGATGGTTGGCGTTCAACCGAAAAACACCCGCATCAGCCGTGTGGTTTAGTCCGTAAGCCCCCTCGCCCGCCTCAATCTCGGCACGGTCATAAAGCGGATGCCATTCCGGCTGACGGTCAATACATAAAAACGTGCTCGCGGCGACGCGACCAGTCTCGGGCGCGTAGACGGCCCCGATCATGCCAACCGGGTCACAATGGAAATACGTCTTGCCCTGTAAGTGCGTGATAAGCGCATATCGCCCGGCCAGTGTTTCAAGATACGTCTCTAGCACCGCAAGCGCATTGCTTGACTGGCTGTCTATGCGTTGCGACAACGCCTCTTCTGCGGTGTCTCCGTCATGATCGACAGCGATGCCCAAGCAAATGCCGAACACGACACCATTGATATCACGCAGTGGCGCATGGCGCAGGGCTTCGCCGATCCCGACCCAATGCTCGCCGCATTTTACCTCGTTAAAACTGGGTAACGACAGCTTCTCTGGGCTGATCACATATTGATAGCGAAAGGTCTGGGCAAAGCTGACGTTGTTGTCAGCACAAAGCTGTTCGGCGTGTGTCGTCAACTGGTTGGCCCTTGGCAAATGACAGTTAAACGCAGGTGTAAGCCGTCTCTGGGTGCTGATCCAGCACGAATGGGGCAGTCTTTTTCCAGATGCACCCACGAACACAATGATCTATCACCACCACAACGAATGCAACAAAGGGATGTCGATGGCCGACCCACGTATGAAAAAAGTCAAAGGTGACCGATATTACGGTAAAACCGCACGCGACTACGAAGTTGTCCGTAAGAAACAGCCTTGGTGGTCCGTTGAACAGCGCGAAATGCAGACACTGCTGGATCAGTTGCCATCGGATCTCAAGGTCGTCGACATCCCGTTCGGAACAGGAAGGTTTGTCGCCTACTATCTTGCACGCAATTATGAGGTTCACGGCCTCGACGCGTCGCAAGCAATGCTTGAGACCGCTCGTAGCACGCTGGGCGACGCTTATACGCAATGCCAAACCACAACCGGATTTTCGACAGACCTGCCATTCGATGATGGGCAGTTTGACCTGCTCGTCAGCACGCGTTTTTTGCGCGATATCATCCTGTTCCGAGATGTCAAAAAAACGATGGCAGAGTTTGCGCGTGTGACAAGACGCTTTGCAATCATCCAATTGGGGGTCAGGCTGCAAGAGCCATTTGAAGTCCCGCCAGATGATGAAAAGATGGGAAGTCGCATGTCAGAAGAGCAGACAAATGCGTTCCTTGCGGAATACGGGTTTGGCGTAAAAGATCACCGCTTTGTCAAAGGTGTACGAGACGGATCGTCAGAGATCAGACACATATTGTGTGAAAAACAATAAGGCTATCAAGTGTTTGTTGAGTTCCTGGGGCTACCTGCAAGCGGCAAGACAACAATCCGAACGGCACTCACGTCCGCGCTTGCAGCTGATGGCAGCAAGATCGTCCCGCTTGAAAAACTTGATGCCATGGACACGGCCCTACCCGGTTACATCCGACGCAACGCATTGCCACGTGCGATCTATCGGCTGGATGAATTCAGCACCAAACATCCCGAGTTTACGCGGCTGATCGACCTGATTGGCGAGCAAAGCCCGTCGCACAAGGCGCTTTTGCTCAGCGTCTGCGCACGATATCAGATTCTGCAGTCCGTGCCGGGAATATGCGACTACGCAATCACAGATGAAGGCATGCTGCATCGCGCCATTCATCTGATGACACACCATTCTGACAATAGCGAAAGCATGCTGGATGCGTTTTGTGATGCGATGCCGCAGACGGCCACGGTGATCCTGCTGGATCTCTCTGCCGCATGCTGCATTGAACGAGCAACCGCACGGCTCAGCGCCCGTGCCAAAGGCACGCAGACGCCCGTCGCAATTAGCCGCCGAATCAAACGCGCGCATGGGGATATGACAACCCTGACAAAGCGCAGAGATCTCATGTTGCGCGCCGCAGCACGGGTCGACGATCACGGCATAAAGGTCATTCAGGCGGACGCGACCGCACCAGTCGCCACAACTGTTTCAAAGATCAAGGCTGCGCTGTCTCGCTAGGCTGCATGGCTTGCAGCCCTCGCCGCACCGCGCGGTTGGGGTTTTGTCGCAGGATATGTGCACCCAGTGATCGGGCCAGTTTACTATGTCCTTTTGCGACAGCGCGCTGGAACAATTCTCGCTGATAGCGCGGAAAACTACGTCGTGCGCGCAATAGCTGATAGTATTGCTGCGTGGTTAGCGAACCGTCCAGGGCGCCAAGGATAATCGGGCTGAGAATACCCATCTGGTGCAAGGAACTTCCCAGACGGTGGCCCAGCAATGGCGCACGCAAATGCGTCACATTTTGATGACTGAACCTTGCCGCATGCTGTGCATCAAGCAGCTCGTAGGGGTCGTAGAGTATGGATACCTTACCTGCGGTCTTGCTCACTTCGGCGGCATCGCCGTATGGACCGGAAAAGTCGCGCCCCCAAACTGCCTTGTATCGCGTCTCCCATGGAACGACAGATTTATCGACCGTCGACTGCGGTGAGATCGCGACAACATCGCAACCCGGTGCAGCCGAGGAAAACGCACAAGCCGCATAGCCGCCCATAGACGCCCCATAAAAGACAACGCGCTGAAACTGCTTGAAGAAACCGTCCCGTTTTAGCTGATCAAACTGGTCATAGACCCAAGGTTCTCGATACCATGTCCAGCCCCCTGCAAGCACACCCAACATCGACCAGTCCTGATCCTTGATGAACTGATACCCCCAAGGACGCCGATCCGTCCGCTTCGTCATCGTGATATCCAGGTTATCAAAGGTAACGACCAGCGTCTCCTTGGCGCGTGGTGTGAACAGCATGCTGTGGCCATCTGTGCCGGGTCTGTACCACCCCTGCTCGCCCGCCAACTGCTGCGCAATCTGCCCCCAATCGGCAGCAGCATCTGCCGCTGCGGGTGGTTTGGGTTTCACGCTGATACGCACCAAGGTCTTATCTGCCTCTTCACGTGTAGAAAGAATCGTGTTTTCCGCATAGCGGCGCAAGAACGGAAACGCGCCCGAGCCTTTGCGCACATCCATGAACATCTGGCTTTCCGCATGCATGCAGGTTTCAATAAACTTGCTCAGATGCTTGACCTTGTACTGATCGCCGAACCCTGAGAGGTTGCACAAGACATCCACGGCCCGCAGGTCTTTTTCGTCCCGGATCACCTTGATGCAGTTCGGATCAACATCATGATCCAGCAGAAATGCCCGGTAAGGCGCAACCCAGGTTTGGTCTTCCTGGCCAAGCGTGCCTGTCTTGTCGGCATTGATCAGGTGCAGGTCGCAGTCGTACTTGTGGTGCAAAGCGACCATCAGACTACGTGACGTGCCCGACAGATCAGCCGCGATCGTGACATCATCAGCTTCAAGCGCATCCAATAGCGCCCCATCAAATACCGCGTGTCCGCGCCCCTTAATCGGGGCCACATAAGGGTTGATGCCATGGCGCTTGACCAGACGATCCAGATAGCTGCCCGCAGGTGGTAACCCATTATGGATATTGCCCAGTTGCCGCTTATTGGATGCCCACAGGTGTAAGGCTGTGGTTTCATCGGTGACCAAACCTTCGGCAACATGCGCCGGGCGCAGAAACTTCAGCCTTTCGCGAAAAGTGATTGGATAAAATGCATTTAGGGGCTGAACCTTATCCTCAAGTCCCAGCTTGTGCACGAAATGCGTCACCATCAGCGGCCCCCAAACACCCCACGGCTGTTGGCTGACATGGACAGGTGCGCCTTTTGCGGCGGCCTTGCGCATGCTCTCTTGCCGTTTTGGCGGCAGGAATGGGGGAACGGCGTAGCGATCATCTGTAAAAGCCAACATGTGTTCAAGCAACGCACTGTCTGCGGGCAGACCAAGGATAGCGTTGTTTACACGGTGTTCACCGGGCAGTTCAAAACCAAAGACATAATCGCTGTCATACGTCATCGGTCGGTGGCAGTAGACGTCGGTATCAACCCAGATCATCCCAGGGTTCTGGTGGATCATATGCAGCCGAAACCAGTCGGCAAACAACGCAAAACTGTTCTTTTGTTCGTACTTGATAAAATCATCCGTATCGATGATTTCTCGACCGTCCCGCCGGATGACACCGGCGGGGACATTCGGGATATCATCATAAGAAAAGAGCGTAATCCTTTGTCCCTGATCAACAAAAGACTTCAGGCATAGCCGTTCCATCCAGCTAAGTGGACCACCGATCCATAATGTGCCAACCTCACGCACGCGCGTCACTGGTCTGCCCCATTGCGGCGCTTTTTTATGATCGCTGAACCTGTCATGTGCATTCGCCGTCTTGACCCTATAGATTGCCCATGCAAGCAAAAAAACGTGCCGTCCGGCGGCACTTGGGGCAACCGTATGTCCCATTGATGAAGGAGGCAACATGACCCCGGCCAGATTCCGATCAATGCGTTTTGTCTGTCTGAACCTGGTGTGACGGGGCAGGTAGTCACACGGCGTTTGGCGGGATGCCAGTTTGGGGCGGTCACCCTCCTAGATGTTATTGTGCATTATGATGCGCAAGGACCTTTCATCACCCTTTATGGCGCAGCGGGTGTAGATGCGGCTCTGATCACACCGCCGGCAAACGCAACTTGCATCAGGGCGTTTTCTGTCGCAGGCGCGCCAATACTGACCTATGCATTGCCGGATCCGGAAGACTTGCGTTTTGTGATCGATGGGCAGGCCGTGACGCTGACCCCGGCACAGCCCGAGAGGCATATTTTTGAAGGTCGCAACGCCATTCTGGCCGAACGCAATGGTGAAGATGCGACGACAGTTCTGGAATGGTTGCGTTTCCACCGGACCCATCATGATCTGCAAGCCGCGGTCATTCTGGACCGGGCCTGCCCGCAGGCCGGGCAGGATTTTGCGATGGCCTTGAACCAGGAAGCGGAACGACTGGACCTACCCGTCGTCATCGTCACCAGCGATGTTCCTTTAGGCAAACCGAGCTTACCCGCCGAAGCGCACCCTTTTTGTGTGCCAGAGGCACCCGGCAAAGACCGCATGCAGGTTCCACCGGCATCACCCTGGGACGCGCCATTGGGTGCGCTGACGTGGTACGAGATCGCAAAGACACGGTTTCTGGCAGACGCCCGCGCCGTTGCGAATATCGATGTCCACGATTTGGTACCCACAGCGGATCAGTCGGTCTTTGACCGGGCCGTTGTGGCAAAGGGTGGATTGATCACGCTTTCCGGGCAGCATTGCTATCCTTGGCGGGTGCGCGTTGGGAAAAGAACCCGTTTTGCTGATCATATCTGTGTCCAGTTTGATGCGCGCGGTGGCCGGATGCGGTGGTGCATTGCCCCTGCAAAGGCACCAGAAAACGCCGTTTGGCGTATGGTGCGGATCGGCAATGCTGTTCCCGACCGGTCCCAGAGGACCACGTTCTATCGCCACATGGCTCTGCGGCACCCGACGGACAGCGTGTCAAAGATCGTCCCCAAGACATCCCTGATCGAACATCCCCCGCTCTTGCAGCAAGCGCGCCGCGTTTTCAATCACGATCCCGTCCGGGTCCCCGCAGTAGCACCCAGCCTTGTGCCCAAAGGTCGCGGACGCCGCGCCATCGTGACAACCATGAAAAATGAGGGGCCGTTTATCCTGGAATGGCTCGCCTATCATCATGCCATCGGGTTTGATGATTTTCTGGTTTATACCAATGATTGCAGCGATGGAACGGATACGATGCTGCAACTACTGGAAAAAAAGGGATACCTGACGCATCGCGACAACCCCTTCCGTTCAATGGACCTGCGGCCACAGCATGCGGCGCTCCAGGCCGCCGAAGATGAGCCGCTGATCAGATCCGCCAAATGGGTCGCCTGCATTGATGTCGATGAATACGTGAACATCAAAACCGGTGATGGAACGCTTGACGCCCTTTTTGCGGCGGTCCCCGATGCAAACATGATCGCGATGACTTGGCGTTTGTTCGGCAACGCCAACATCCACGCCTTTCAGGATCGCCCCATCACCGCACAATTTACCCGTTGCGCGCCAGAGCTGGCCCGCAAGCCTCACCAGGCATGGGGGTTTAAGACGCTGTTCTTGAACAACGGCATCTTCAAGAAACTGGGTGTGCACCGCCCAAAAGGGCTGAACCCACAATTGTGGGAGATGATCAATTGGGTCAATGGATCAGGTGCCCCCCTACCCCGCAGTATGTACCGCAATGGCTGGCGGTCGACGACCGACACCTACGGCTATGATCTGGTTCAACTAAATCATTATGCCGTTCGGTCCGCTGAAAGCTTTTTGGTCAAGCGTGATCGCGGCCGGGTGAACCATGTCGATCGCGATCAGGGGTTGGCCTATTGGTTTCGTATGAACAACAACGCTGAAATAGACGAGACAATTCAGGCGCGCCTACCAATGATGCAAGCCGAATTGGCGCAATTAATGGCAGATCCACAGATTGCTGCAGCGCATGATCATGCGGTCAGGCAGCATAGCGCGAAGATTACCGAACTACGTGCACGTGCAGATTATGCAGCGTTTTATGACGTCCTGACCAGCAACCGGCTTGAGACATTGTCACGCCTCCACAGCCATTTTGGTGCGAATGTCTTTCTGTCCGGCCCCACCGTGATCCCCAACGACATCCTCACACGTGACCCCGATGCAGACTGGTTCTTCACCGTGGAACTGGAAGGTGAAACAGCGCATTAAACACCCTTTTTACGCCGCATCTCGGCCTGCCGCATATCGCCAAGCGCATTGATAAGTCTGCGTTGTTGTTCCATCGGCAGGACTTTTGTCGCGGGCATCTGCAACAGGCGCGCATACATGTAAAAGCTGTCTGATTGGGTCATCAATTGTGCAATCCGCGCCTTGCGCCAAGCTACACCGGAATCATGCAGCCGCGCGATCTCGGCATCCTTTTTGAGAGTGTCCACACGTGTCGCCACGGCAGCCTGATGCTGCAAGATCCGTGTGTCTTCAACATCATTGAGGTTGCGATCTGACCAGTAGGCCAGATCGATTGCGTCGTTGTCATGGTTCGGCTTGCCACGCGCCACCTTGATGAGAAAGCTTTCAGCAGCCCCCAAAGCGTAGTGGTTGATCTGTGCAAGACCATAACGTGGGCCGCTCTTGGTCAAGACGGTACCTGGAAACGCGGGCAAACCATGCCCATTGCCATCAACCCACACACCCCTGTCCGCGTCATCGGCCAGCTTTGGGCGGTGAACGCCAAGCTTTGTGTAACGCGGATCGGCCTTGTAAAGCGACTTGAACTGCACTGCACGCCAGGGCCACAACAGACGCTCTGGCGCAGCCAGAGTGAATTGCGCCAAGACAGGGGCGTCAACAAATGCCTTTATCCCGGCATTGCCAAACATGCGCCATGGCAAGGCAAATCCGGTCGCGTCAGGACAGGCCGCCATCAAATCTGCGATATGCCCTTGCCCCACGTGGATACATAAAAACTCGTCAACATCCGTCACATAAATCCAGTCGGCGTCACGTGTTGCCGGATGGTTTTTGGCCTTGCTCAGGGCGCGCCACTGCACGGATTTCTTACCGCCTGCGTGATTGCGGACGTGACGCACATGGCCAAGCACCTCCAACCGGTCAAGCAACAGGTCCGTACCGTCTTCACAATCGTTGCTGTAAACAAGAAAATCTGTGACACCGATATGTTGATGGTACGCCAGCCACTCTAAAACGAACGGGGCCTCGTTCCGCATGGTCGTGATGACAAGAACGCGCATCGCACCCCGTTTGTCCTTTGACGGTGACATGTAGATTGACGCCAATCACCACCGGCTGCAAGGTCGCCCGATCAATTGCCCGCGCATCTGACCCTTTGGCATCATCGTGCGAACAGATTGCAGCTTATGACAATTCCCTTTTGACCAGTCAGTCAAAGATGTTACAGGGTCTGCATGACACGCAACATCTTGATTTTGAACGGTCCAAACCTGAACCTGCTCGGTACGCGTCAGCCCGAGGTTTATGGGCCCACGACATTGGCAGACATCGAAGACATGTGCGTCAAGAAAGCAGAAAGCCTGGCTGTCACACTGGATTTCCAACAGACCAATCATGAAGGCGCGATGATTGATGCCATTCATGGCGCGCGCGGCGTTTATGCGGGGATCATCCTGAACGCTGGTGCATATACACACACCTCGATTGCATTGATGGATGCGATTTCATCTGCCATGGTGCCAGTTGTCGAACTGCACCTGTCAAACATTCATGCGCGTGAACCATTCCGCAAAACCTCGTTTATTGCGCCGGTGGCCATCGGACAGATTTGCGGCTTTGGCGCAGCGGGCTATCCGCTCGCGATGGATGCATTGCTGTCGTATCTGGGAGAGGGTTCATGACAAATCTTGTTGCGCAGCTTGATCGCCTGACCAATGCCCGCAGCGTCGAAGAGCTGTGGGATGTGCATACCAAACAAATGGGAAGCTACGGGTTTGACCGGTTGATGTATGGGTTTACCCGATATCGCACATCAAGTTCGTTGGGTGACCCACAGGATTGGGTATTGCTGTCCACGCAAAGCCCTGAATACATGAAGGTTTTCTTTGACGAAGGCCTATATTTCCACGCGCCGATGCTGAAATGGGCCTTGGCCAATGACGGGGCATGCTCCTGGCGCTGGATGATGGACATGAACCGGATTGACAACCTGACACCCAGCGAAAAGCGGGTGATGGATTTCAATCGCGAGATGGATGTGACAGCCGGATATACTGTCAGCTTTCGGTCGATCTCCGAGCGTACCAAGGGTGCGATTGCGCTGACGGCAAAGGCAGGCCTGAGCCAGGATCAAGTCGAACAGACATGGGCTAAACATGGTGATGCAATCATTGTGATGAACAACGTGATGCATCTTAAGCTTTTGACCCTGCCCTATTCGGGCGAGCGACAATTGACCAAACGCCAGCGCGAGGTTCTGCAATGGGTTGGTGATGGAAAGACGACGCAGGACATCGCGCTTTTGCTCGAACTCACACCCGCCACGGTCGAAAAACACCTACGTCTGGCGCGCGAGGCTTTGGATGTTGAAACCACGGCCCAAGCCGTTCTTAAGGCTGCATTTTACAATCAAATGTTCGTTGTCGACGTCGAGCTTTAAAGCAATCTTGTTACGTGTGACGTAACGACAAAAATTAGATGCTTGCGCGAAGGTCAGGTTTCCCTGACTTTCTTAATCCAAGGTAAAATGGCAATTTGTACATGTTCCGTGAGTGGTGGCCTTAGGCCTGGGAACTGCGCCATTTAACCCTTGCGATTACAAGGCTCTAAGCGGCGCGCCGGGTAACCGGACGCTGGCACTTTGGGTTTGACTTGAGGTGTCAGCACTATGTCCATATGCTGGGTCCTTCGTCCCGTAATTGGATCAGCATATCAGACTTACGCGGCACCATGTTGTCTTCCGAACATGGTGCCGCCCCCTTAACGAGTAAGGCCGCCGGTCATTTCTGACGGCGGCCTTTGTTTTTGAAAGATGCTTAGATCAGCCGCCCAGTTTGGCGACCTCGGCAGCAAAATCTTCTTCGACTTTTTCAATGCCCTCACCCACAGCCAAGCGCACGTAGCCCGTGATCTCGACGCCGGCCTCTTCGGCTGCCTTGGCAACCGTCAGGTCGGGGTTCACGACGAATTGCTGGTTCAGCAATGTAACCTCGGCCATATACTTTTTCATCCGGCCCACGATCATCTTTTCGATAACCGCTTCTGGCTTGCCGCTTTCGCGGGCGATGTCCATCTGGACCTGCTTTTCCTTGTCGACCACGGCTGGATCAAGATCAGCTTCAGAGAGAGAGGCAGGGTTGGCGGCCGCAATATGCATGGCAACCTGACGGCCAAATGCTGCATTATCGCCCTTCATGGCGACCAGCACACCGATGTTGCCCATGCCGTCCGTCGCCGCATTGTGCACGTAGTTGACAACGTTGTCGCCTTCGATAGCAGCCATACGGCGCACAGACATGTTTTCACCGATCACGGCGACTGCATCTGTTACGGTCTGTTCGACCGACTTGCCGTTCATGTCAGCGGCTTTCAATGCATCCACATCGGAAGTACCCAATGCGACCTGTGCAATGCCAGCAACCATTTTTTGGAAATCTGCGTTCTTGGCAACAAAGTCAGTTTCAGAGTTCACTTCAACCGCAACACCTTTGCCACCGTCAACTGCAACAGCCACAAGACCCTCTGCAGCGGTCCGGCCAGATTTCTTTGCAGCTTTTGCAAGGCCTTTGGTGCGCAGCCAATCAACTGCGGCTTCCATATCGCCATCTGTTTCAGTCAACGCCTTCTTGGCGTCCATCATGCCTGCGCCTGTGCTATCGCGCAGTTCTTTCACCAGTGCAGCAGTGATTGCCATGGTACTTCTCCTTGAAGCGGAAATTGGATCTTTGCGGGCGGGGCGTGCTGCCCCTGCCCGTCTCATTTTGGCGTCGTATCTTAAGACGCAGGAGCTTCTTCAGCAGGTGCCGCTTCGGCTGCGGCCTCTTCGGCGATAACCTCTTCTGCCAACTCTTCCATAGCCCCCATATCGACACCGGCTGCACCCAACTGCGCTGTCATACCGTCAAGTGCTGCACGCGCAGCCAGATCGGTATAAAGCGCGATGGCGCGCGCGGCATCGTCGTTGCCTGGAATGATGTAATCCACACCTTCGGGCGAACAGTTGGTGTCAACCACGGCCACAACTGGGATACCCAGTTTCTTGGCTTCTGCAATAGCGAGGTCTTCCTTGTTCACGTCGATGACGAACAGGAGGTCAGGCACACCGCCCATTTCGCGGATACCGCCGAGCGAGGCCTGCAATTTGCCCTGCTCGCGCTCCATGCCCAGACGCTCTTTCTTGGTCAGGCCAGCGAAACCTGTTGTGGCGGCTTCATCAATGGCTTTCAGGCGGTTGATCGATTGCGATACGGTCTGCCAGTTGGTCAGTGTGCCGCCCAGCCAGCGGTGGTTCATGTAGAATTGTGCGGATTTTTCCGCCGCATCCATGATTGGCTTGGACGCCTGACGCTTGGTGCCGACAAACAGCACGCGGCCGCCCTTGGCGACGGTGTCGCGGATGACCTGCAGCGCCTGATCAAGCAGCGGTACGGTCTGTGTCAGATCCATGATGTGGATGCCGTTGCGCGAACCATAGATGTATTGTGACATCTTGGGGTTCCAGCGCGCGGTCTGGTGACCAAAGTGAACGCCAGCTTCCAACAACTGACGCATGGTGAACTCGGGAAGAGCCATGTCCGTATTCCTTTTCCGGTTTCAAGCCTCAGCGGGGGATCAGCCATTTGGCCAACCGGTGGACCCTTTGGGATGTCTCCCCATTGGGCCCGCCCCCGCCTGCGGGATTAAGTGCGTTGCTATTAGCGAGCGTTTATAGGGGTTGCAAGCCTTCAATTGGATTGAGACTGTATATTCTCGCAGGGTCAATTTACATGCCCCGCAAGTTGTTACTGATCCGTTACAATGGCCACATAGGTCCGCTGCGGAAAAGATATTCAAAAGGAAAAACGATTATGATGTCACGCTATCTTCTTCAGACCGCTCTATGTCTCTCCAGCCTTGCTGTCCCGGCAATGGCGCAGGACGCAGCGAGGTTTTTGGTAACCACAACGGCTGACGATGGTGCGGGCAGTTTGCGGAGTGCCCTTGCCGCAGCCAGCAATGCAAATGCAGGCGCGCGCATTGTTGTCACGGTCGACGGTGACATCAGGCTTTCCTCCGGCCTTGTTTACACCGGTAACGCGCCACTCGAAATTTCAGGCATCGGAAACGTTATTCAGTCCAGCGAAAACACGACATTGCTGTCGGTTCCGAACGGTGCCAATCTTACCGTAACAGGGCTATCGTTTGAAGGACCGGGTGGTTTTAGCGCACAAAACCGCGGAGATGTGAATGGCCCGGCAGGAAAAGGCATTTTTGTTGGTGTACCAACTGATGCAACTGGTGATGTAGCGCTGACGCTGACGGATGTCCGCGTCAGGGACGTCGCCGGCCATGGCGTGCATATATCGGATTGTTCGCTTGCTGACGACTGCGGCAGTGGTTCTGGCAGCGGCGGCGATGGCTCTGCCGCTGGTCTGGTGATCACATTGACCGATGTGGTGATCGAAGATGTTGGGCATGGCCGCTTCGATGCGGATGGCCTCCGCGCCGATGAGCGCGGCACGGGCAGCATCGCTTTCAAAGCAACAGGATCGACATTCGTTCGGGTCGGAGCAGATGGGGTAGAACTGGATGAAGGTGACGCCGGAGACGTAACCGCAACCATTGAAAACACAAGATTTGCAAGCAATGGCAAATATTGTGATCCCGCGACATTCGCACCATTTATGCCCGTGCCTGATGAAGCAGAGTTCGATGATAGCATGAAGGCAGAAACAGACATCCCGGGTGCGGTGACAGGCTCCCCCGATGACCGTTGCATCGAACGCGAAGTCGATCTTTATGATAGTGGCTTTGTCGAAGAATACGCGTTTGCGCTCGACCTTGATGACGGGATCGATCTTGATGAGGCCGGAGATGGGTCGATCATCACAAGCATGTCCAACACCGTTGTTACGGGCAACCTTGATGAAGGTGTTGACTGGGACGAAGAAGGTCCCGGCGATATCAATGTCACCTTCATCGCCACGGATGCCAACTTCAATGTCGATGATGGCTACAAGATGTCTGAAGCTGATGAAGGTAACGTGATCGGCGTGGTCGAGGCCGCAAACGCGGCGGCCAATGGCGGAAAGGGTTTCGTATTTGAAGAGGAAGATGGTGGTGATGTACAGGTCACGGTGACCGACACCACGACCTTCGACAATGATGACGGAAATGAAACCGGTCTTGAAGTCGTACAAGATGACGCCGGCGCCGGTACGCTGGCAGTTATCGGATCTAACATCGCGGACGGAATTGATGCTGAAGGTGTTGCGATGCAGTAGGTCTTTCGGGCCCGGTCTGTATGGTAAGGATCGGGCCCGTTCTTCTTGGCTTACAAAAAGATGCGCTCGACGACCCAATAGGCCCCGACTGTGGCAATCCCGATGGAACATGGCACCGCCACTAGGCGACGATATGCGTCAATCTGATCGCGAAATTGGATCGATAGCATGCACAGGACAAAAACCGTGGCCAGCGGTGCACCAAACAGCCAAACCGGGTTTTCAAGTACGTTTTGCAAACCGCTTGGCGCAAGAACGCTTAGCGCAATCGTAATGATCAACAAAACAGCATAAAGTGCGAAAGCTTGATTGACCTCGTTTTCGCCTTGATCAACCCGCAGCGCCTGCCAAACGCAAAGAAACATCACGGCAATAACGGCGAGTTGGCCTATTTCGACGCCGACGTTAAAGCCGATGAGTGCCGGAACAAATGCGTCTGGTGGCAAACCAAACTCGCCCAGAACAGAGGCGAATCCCAGACCATGCAATAAGCCAAAGCCAAAAATCACGTATGGGCGCCATGGGCTGATCCCTCGGGCCCAAATGTTTTCAACCGCAATAAATACAATTGACGCAGCAATCAAAGGCTCAACGATGCTGCCGGGAAGGTTGACGTAGCCTAGAGCGGCGAGTGCCAGCGTAAGTGTGTGGGCAAGTGTAAAAAGCGAAATCTGGATAATCAAAGGCTTGAATTGCGCCGCAAGAAAAAACAGCCCCAAGACAAACAGAATATGATCAAGACCCTTTGGTACAATGTGATCAAAGCCTACAGGCACATAGTTGACAAAAGTCCGCCAACCCGACGCTTGATCGCCCCCGCCAAGACTGATCGGGCCCGACAGCATACCGGGTTCAAGATATGCATCAAAAGGTGCCGCCACCCCCATCTGGCGCAAGACAAGTATGCCAAATTCAGGCGCCCACCCCATTTCGACCGTACGCGCGCCATCTGGCAGAACAGCGCTAAACTGGATCGTCGAAGTACGGACCAGGGCGACATCGCCAACGGGATCCACAGTGATGCGATCCAGCACCGGCGTCAGCGGCACGCCATCTGCCGTAAGCGTGATACCCGCCGCCATTTGCGGCCAGAATGACAAGAACTCTGTTGCTAGTGCATCGGGCGCAAGCGTGCGCAACGTATCATAAGCCGCGGCCCCTGCGGTTTCGTTTGTGTCTGTCGTTTCTGTCAGATCGATACCGGCGATGAAGCTTTCGACGCTAGTGCGCACTTCGAAAACGACGCGTTCTCCGACGGTGCGCATGTCAGCAATTGCGGGCAGGACCTCGTGCGCACGGGACGGTGGCGCCAGTGCCAACCACAACAGTATCGCGCTTGACATTATTCGGAGGACGGCCACTCTTGCCGCAGTCAAAAAGGAAACGGCCATGCGCGTTCTTGCAATCATCTTCAGCATTTTTTGTTCGCCTGTTGTGGCACATGAATTCTGGATCGAACCGATGGCCTATCAAATTGGCGCGGACGGTAAGCTGCGGGCCAACCTTGTCAATGGCGAAGAATTCGATGGAATGCATTTGGCATACTTGCCGCAAAGATTTGCGAATTTTGTGATTTTCAACGGGCAAGACTCTAAAAGGGTTGACGGTCGTCCCGGCGACATCCCAGCGCTTGATCAGGCGCCCATCGGCGATGGGCTGCATATCGCAGCATATCAGGCACGCCGTGCGACATTGCGTTACGATGATTGGGCGAAGTTTCAAAAATTCATTGATCACAAAGATTTAGGTGATGTTCTTCCAGTGCATCGTGCGCGCGGCCTGCCTGAAGAGCGTTTTACAGAAGTATACTCACGCTATTCCAAGGCTTTGTTTGGTGTCGGAGATGCCGGTGGATCTGATCGGCGGGTCGGGTTGGAAACCGAACTTGTCGCACTCGACAACCCATATACCGACGATCTGTCCGCCGGTTTCCGCGTACAACTACATTACCGGGATACATTTCGCAGCAATGAACAGATTGAAGTTTTCGAAAGAGCTGCCGACGGGTCGGTTGCCGTGATGCTTTACCGAACGGATGAACAAGGTATCGGCACATTTCCGGTGAAACCCGGGCACGATTACATGGTTGATGCCGTCGTGCTGCGCGAACCACCGTCGGAGGTGGCAGAAGCGACGGGGGCCGTTTGGCAGACGCTATGGGCCAATCTGACCTTTGCCGTGCCAGAGTAATCTGGTCACATATCCAACAATGCTGCCAACAACATCACTTCGGTCCCTGCAAGCGCAGTCGAGGCAAACAAAGTACCGCGGCAAAGACACGCCCGAAACCCAAAATGCGCAGTATCGCCCACTGACATCAGAATGACATACTCCTATTCCCGCTCCGCCGTGTGGCGTGCAAGCGATGCAGTTTTCTGCGCCGCATTGGCGACTAGGTCTGCTTTGATTGCTTCCTCTGCGGTCGCTACGTCAATCTTGGCAAGATTATCGTCCGAGATGATACAGATAATGATGCTTTTACTAGGACTGATCAAAGCACTCCCTTCACATCTCAAGTGAAGCTGAGATCACGTGCCCACTTGCTCTCTCTATGCGGCTCGGTCAAATAGGCGGCATGAGCAAGACCCCCGACATCCTTTGTATTGGTTCCGTTCTATGGGATGTGATCGGGCGCGCGGCCAGCCATATGCGCGTAGGCTCTGACGTGCCGGGCCGGATCACACGCCTGCCGGGAGGCGTGGCGATGAACATCGCGATGACTCTACGCCGTTTCGGAATGAACCCTGCCCTTCTGACCGCCATCGGCAAAGATATCGAAGGCGACGAACTGATCGCAGAGGCTGCGCGGATGGGTATGATCTGTGACCATGTGTATCGGTCCGAGGATTTACCCACAGACGTTTACATGGCTGTAGAAGGCGCAAACGGGTTGATTGCGGCCATTGCTGATGCGCATTCGCTTGAGGCGGCAGGCGCAAAGATTTTACGTCCGCTGGAGAATGGCAGACTTGGCGCGCCCAATGCGCCATTTGCCGGACCCGTCGCGCTGGACGGCAACCTGACGATTGAACTTTTGCAGGATATCGCAAAGTCCGCGCTTTTTCAGTTAGCCGATTTGCGTGTCGCCCCTGCCTCCCCCGGCAAGGCAGAGCGGTTATTGGCGCTTATTGGGCATCCATCTGCCACGTTCTACGTCAATCTTGAAGAGGCTGGGTTGCTTTGTCAGACGACGTTTGAGGACTCGGCGAGTGGTGCTGCTGGATTGATCGCACGCGGTGCGCACCGCGTCTTGGTGACCGATGGTGCTAGATCAGCATCAGAAGGAACAGCCGGTGACATTATGACCCAAACGCCTCCCGCTGTGATGGTTACTCGGGTGACGGGCGCAGGCGATACCTTCATGGCGGCGCATATCGCGTCAGAGGCGCAAGGCATGGACCGCGCCGCTGCACTGACCCGTGCACTGAATGCTGCCGCAACCTATGTTTCCGGAGAGACGCCACTATGATCCCGATCAACTACAGCGCCGAAGTTGCCGAAGCACGCGCAGATGCGACCCCGCTTGTGGCGCTGGAAAGCACGATCATTACCCATGGCATGCCTTTTCCACAGAATGTCGAAACGGCACGCCTGGTCGAGGATGATATCCGCGCGGCCGGTGCAACCCCCGCAACCATCGCTGTCATGGATGGCCGCCTGCATGTGGGACTGGAGGCAGATCAGCTTGACGCGCTGGGACAGGCCGAGGGCGTCGCCAAACTATCGCGCGCAGATATGGCCGCCTGCATGGCGACCGGAGGAACCGGCGCGACAACGGTGGCCGCAACGATGATTGCCGCGCATCTTGCGGGCATCCATGTCTTTGCAACGGGTGGGATTGGCGGTGTGCATCGCGGCGCTGAGGACAGCTTTGATATTTCGGCCGACCTGCAAGAACTGGCACAAACTCCTGTGACGGTGGTTGGTGCCGGTGCAAAGGCGATCCTTGATCTGCCCAAAACCTTCGAAGTGCTTGAAACACTCGGAGTGCCTGTCATCGCCTATGGTCAGGATGTTCTGCCAGCATTTTGGTCAGCGAAATCCGACATGCCTGCGCCCCTTCGCATGGATAATGCGACAGATATCGCCAATGCACAGCGGTTGCGCGCCGCAATGGGACTGCGCGGTGGTCAGTTGGTCGCAAACCCGATCCCAGCACAGGACGAGATCCCAGCCGATACGCTTGCGCCAATCATTGCACAAGCCCTGGCCGAAGCGGACGCGCAAAGTATCAGCGCCAAGGCGGTCACGCCTTTCCTGCTGGGGCGGATATTTGAGCTGACGGAAGGTCGCTCCCTGACCGCAAATATCGCGCTGGTGCGCAACAATGCGCGCCTTGCTGCACAAATTGCCATCGCGATGGGGAAATAGGCGCACGCAGGTATCTCAAACGCTTGTGACCTGCGCCACCAGCACCTAGATGTGCGGTGTAGCGATTTTCGGACCAACCCATGATGGACCCTACTCCCGAAGAAATGAAGCGGCGCAACAAGCCGGGCCTTTTTGCACGCCTGCGCAGCAATTTCATTGCAGGCCTGATCATCGTTGCGCCCATTGGCCTGACGGTTTGGCTAATCTGGACGGTCGTGGGTTGGGTCGATAGCTGGGTCTGGCCCTTTGTGCCGAACGCCTACCAACCTGAAGAACTGGTCAACCGCATTCTTGGTCTTGAGGGCGCAGAACGGATCGCGGTGAATGTGCGCGGCATAGGTGTCGTGATCTTCCTGATCTTTACGGTAATTGTCGGCTGGATCGGTAAAGGCCTGATAGGACGATCCTTTTTGGGGATTGGTGAGCGCCTCGTGGACCGAACCCCGGTGGTGCGATCAATCTACAACGCCGTCAAGCAAATCGCTGAAACCGTTTTTTCCCAACGCGATACATCCTTTGATAAGGCGTGTCTGGTCGAGTACCCGCGCAAAGGTATCTGGGCCATTGCCTTTATTTCGATCAACGCCAAAGGCGAAATCGATGCAAAACTGACCGATGGTGAGCCGATCGTGACTGTTTTCCTGCCGACAACACCAAACCCAACATCCGGGTTCTTGTTGTTCTTACCACTGCGCGACGTCAAGCCGCTGGATATGACAGTCGAGGATGCCGCAAAGCTCGTCATTTCTGCAGGGTTGGTTTATCCAAACGGCAATGGAAAAGACACCGAGGCACTGCCCACTGCGGCTGAGTAAGGTGCCCTTAGCTAAACATCTCTGTCAGATTGACCGAGCTGCGTTTACCCAAATCCTTCTTATGGGTCTTTAAAAACGCATCTGCAGCTGCCTCGCCCGCCTCTTTCAGTCGCGCCAGGACAACCGCGTTCGGGATCGTTTTGGTCGCCACGTTCAGTTCATTCATTAGCCCGTCGTCGGCAATCATGTGAACCAGCACGTCTTTCATCGTCCCACGTTTGATTAACCCGTCCTTGATCAGCCGTTTCACGAAATCAATGGCGCGCAATTCGCGTAGCAGAGAGGAGTTGAAGCTGATTTCGTTAATCCGGTTCTGGATTGACTGGCTGTCTGTCGGCAGATCATCCCTGCGCAGCGGATTGATATTCACGATCAGAACATCGTCCGGTAAATCATTGGCAAACAAAGGAAAAAGTGCGGGATTACCGGTGTAGCCGCCATCCCAAAATGCTTCGGTCTGGCCCGTTTTCGGATCCGTAAATTCGACCGCCTGAAAAAGGCTTGGCAAACAAGCCGAAGCCATGATGACATCCGGCATTATCTCGCTCCCGGTAAAGACACGGATCTTGCCGTTGCGGACATTCGTCGCACAAATATGAAGGTCCGGGCCCTCATTGGCGCAAACCTCATCATAGTGGAATTCAGTTACGATCCGTTCGAGGGGATTGCGCATTGTCGGCCCGTAGACATAAGGCGAAAACATCCGCGTCGTCATGTCAAAGGCAGCATAGGCGGGCGAATACTCCATTGCTTTCGCCCAAACATGCGCTGTCGGCGCAAGCGACGATATCCAGTCTGAAAAATGCGGATCGGTGATCGCCCCAACCTGTTTCCACAACCATTCAAGATTAGCTAACGCGCCCTCTCGGCCATTTGCCACCCAACCGGATTTCAAAGCAGCTGCGTTAAGTGCCCCCGCTGAAGTCCCTGAAATTGCCGCAATTTCGATGTCTTCATCATGCAGCAGACGACACAGCACACCCCATGTAAACGCACCGTGCGCTCCACCACCTTGCAGGGCAAGATTGATTTTCTTGGTCATCGTCAAACCTTTCCAGGTTTCAAAGTGCCGTCCAACCACCATCAACGCTGATTGTTGTCCCGGTCACCTGTGCTGCAGCGCCAGAGCAAAGATAAACGGCTGTACCGCCCAACTGTTCGACCGTCGCGAACTCCTTTGACGGTTGGCGTTCCAACATGACATTCTTGATCACTTCATCGCGCGTCATGCCATATTCTTTCATCGTTTCGGGTATCTGGCTTTCCACCAATGGCGTCAGCACGTAGCCCGGACAGATGGCATTGCAGGTGATCGGGTCCTGGGCCGTCTCCAGACCGATTGTCTTGGTCAACCCGACGATACCGTGTTTCGCCGCCACATAAGCGGATTTGTAAGGCGACGCCGTCAGACCATGGGCAGAGGCTATATTGATGATCCGTCCCCACCCTTTTTCGCGCATGCCGGTCACTGCCGCAGCGGTCGTGTGAAAGGCTGAGGATAAATTGATGGCAATAATTGCGTCCCACTTTTCAACCGGAAACTCCTGCACCGGAGATACGTATTGCACCCCTGCATTGTTGATGAGGATGTCGCATCCACCCGCAGCGGTCACTAAACGGCGGCAATCCTCTGCCTTCGACATATCGGCCTGCACATATTTCGCCTCAACGCCAGCTTCATCCGCGATCTCGGCGGCCAATGCATGGTCTTCTTCGCGGTCAGTGAAAGAATTCAGGACAACATTGGCCCCGGCCTTCGCCATTTCCTTGGCGACGCCAAGGCCAATCCCCGAATTTGACCCGGTGATAACAGCGGTTTTTCCTGCGAGTGACATGATTTGACTCCGATTCTTTGCGTCACGACTCAGTCTATATGCTGCAACTGCAAAAGCCACCCGAGGTTCCATAGGCCCAACAAAAAAACGCCCGCACAAGGCGGGCGTAAAGTTATTGAGGCAGGTTTCATACAGGCAAGAAACCTATCGAGCAGTGATCTCTTTATAAGCAATGACTTGCGTGCCTCCAAGCTAAAAGTTTGAAAAGGTTGAAATCCCTCATTACGATTGTCCCTAACAAATCAACAAACAGCAGGGGCACGCAAAAAATGAGCATCGATTTCGGCAAAATCGCGCGCAACGCGACATTGGCGGTTGCGGTCACTTTAGTGGGGAAAGCGGCCATCGCGGAACCGCAGCATGGCATAGCTATGTATGGCGACCCTGCCCTGCCACCGGATTTTGTGTCTCTGCCTTATGCAAACCCCGATGCCCCGACTGGTGGTCAGATCGTCACTGCAGAGGTCGGCAGCTTTGACAGCCTCAATCCATTCGTCCGCAAAGGTTCTGTACCATGGCAGCTTCGCTTCTTTTTGGGCGAAAGTTTTATGGGCAGATCGTTGGATGAACCCTTCTCGCTCTACGGGGTTTTGGCCGAATCGATTGAGACCGGCCCGAATCGTGAATGGGTGGAATTCACGTTGCGCGAAGGGGCTACCTTTTCTGACGGCAGCCCAGTCACCATCGAGGACGTGATCTGGTCCTACGAAACTTTGGGAACCGTCGGTCATCCCCGTTACTTGGGTTTCTGGTCCAAGGTAGAAAGCCTTGAACAGATCGGTGATCGGACGGTACGCTTTACCTTTAACACCGAAGATCGCGAATTGGCGCTGCTGGCTGGCCTGCGCCCGATCTTGAAAAAAGCCCAATGGGAAGGCGTCGATTTTGCAGAAAGCACAACCGAAATCGTACCCATCACGTCGGCCCCATACATGATCGACGAATTCGAACCGGGCCGTTACGTGTCCCTGCGCCGAAATCCCGATTACTGGGGTAAGGACGTTCCATTTCGGCGGGGCACCCACAACATTGATGAGGTGCGATTGGAGTTCTTCGGAGATGAAACCGCCGCGTTTGAGGCTTTCAAGGTCGGCGAAGTCAATGCAACTCGCGAATTCAACGTCGTTCGCTGGGACACCCGCTATGACTTCCCTGCTGTCCAAAGTGGCGACATTGTCAAAGAAGTCATCCCGCATCAGCGCCCATCCGGAATGACCGGTTTTGCAATGAACACGCGCCGCGAACACCTTGCTGATTGGCGCGTGCGCGATGCGTTGATCCACGTGTTCAACTTTGAATTCATCAATGAGGCGATGACCGACAGTGCGCAGCCCCGCATCACATCTTACTGGTCAAATTCACCTTTGAGCATGTCAAACGATCCTGCTGAAGGCCGCGTGGCAGAGTTCCTCGCACCTTTTGCGGATGAGCTTCTGCCCGGCGCGCTGGAAGGCTACAGCCTGCCCGTCAGCGACGGATCCGAGCGCAATCGCGCTGGCATTGGCAAAGCGCTTGAACAAATGGAAGCGGCTGGCTGGACCGTACAAGACGGCGCTTTGAAGAACGCAGACGGTGAACCCTTCCCGCTTGAAATCCTGCTGGATCAGGGCGGCACAGAGTTTCAGTCGATCATTGACTTCTATGCTGAAAGCCTTGCACGCATTGGGATCACGCCCACAATCACCGTCGCGGATAGTGCCCAGTTCAAAGAACGGACCGATGCCTACGATTTCGACATGGTCTACTACCGGCGCGCCGTGTCGCTGTCGCCCGGGAACGAGCAGTATGTCAATTTCGGCGCAGAACAGGCCGATACGCCAGGCGGGCGTAACCTAGCGGGCGTAAAGTCCCCCGCTGTGGATGCCATGATTGGTCGATTGCTGACCTCACCCAGTCAGGATGACTTTGTTGCTGCCGTCAAAGCGCTTGACCGTGTGCTGACCACCGGCCGCTATGTGATCCCGATCTATCAGTGGAACATCAGTCGCATCGCACAGGCAAAAGAATTGCGTCGTCCCGATTACGTCCCGATCTTTGGCGACTGGCCAGGTTGGCAGCCCGAAGTCTGGTGGTATGAAGAATAAGATCACGCAAGGGCTGCCATTTAGCGCACCACCTTATCTCAAAGGATGTTATCGATGAAAGTCAGCATGTTATTCGTGATCGGCCTTTTTGCTTTATCTGCCTGCACACCTGCCCGCGTCGTCGGCGGTGCTGCCGTCGGCGCCGGTAAGGTCGCCGTCGGTACGGGAAAAGTTGTCGTGGGTGCGGCTGACGTCGTCTTGTAAATGTCACATCAGTTTTACAATTGCCGCCTAGGCCGCGCAGAAAGCAACATCGCAGGCGACTATGAATATTCTTGTCCTTTGTACCGGTAACTCAGCCCGATCCATCCTGCTTGAAACCATCCTGACGCATTGCTCTGAAGGGCGCATTCAAGCGTGGTCTGCGGGTTCAAAACCTGCAGGAAAGGTTCATCCGCAATCGATCAAGTTGCTAGACAACAAAGGGTTTCCAACCAAAAATCTTAGCTCGCAAAGCTGGGATGAATACGCAAAACCAGACGCGCCGGTCATGGATGCGGTGATCACCGTCTGTGGATCAGCTGCGGCAGAGGAATGTCCCTACTGGCCAGGAGCCCCCATCCGTGCCCATTGGGGCGTGGAAGATCCTGCTGCCGCAAAGCATGAAGACCAACCTGCTGCCTTTGCCGAGGCCTATCGCCTGCTGCGTGCAAAGGCAGACGCGCTTTTTGACTTATCATTCGACGATATGGATGAAACCACACTACGGACTGCGCTGAACAAGATCGGGCAATCCTGATGCAAAAGCTGCTAGCAGAAGGCATCGGAACCGCATTCCTGCTGATTGGTGTGGTCGGTTCCGGGATCATGGGTGAAGCACTTGCAGGCGGCAACGTCGCCATCGCGCTGCTGGCAAATGCGATCGCCACCGGCTGCACGCTCTATTTCATTATTACAACGCTCGGTCCGATCTCGGGCGCGCATTTCAACCCTGCCGTCACCCTCGCTTTCCTCATCCGGCGTCAAATCACAGCTCGCGAAGCCGCTGCATACGTGCCCGTACAGATCATCGGCGGCATTCTGGGCGTCTGGGCTTGCCATATCATGTTTGATCTACAGATCATGCAAGCTGCGACCACAGACCGAACGGGTGTGGCACAATGGTTCTCGGAAGTGCTGGCCACGTTTGGTCTGCTCTTTGTGATCTTCGGCGGGATAAAGTACCGGCCCGACGCCGTCCCCACATTGGTGGCGCTATACATCACCGGAGCCTACTGGTTCACCTCATCTACCAGCTTTGCCAACCCTGCGGTCACAATCGCACGTGGCTTTAGCGACACATTTGCCGGTATCAATCCCGCTCATATCCCGATGTTCATTGTCATGCAGATCATTGGCGTCAGCGTCGCTGCACTCATCCTGCCGCTTCTATTCCCTAGGGACTAACCCAGCGATGTGACCCACAGGATTGTCGCGTCTTCCTGGCTGATCGACACTACATTATGGCCCATCGCTGCGTCATAATAGGCGCTATCACCGCGCCCCAGTTCGACAGGTTCGTAAAACTCTGTGTAAAGCCGCACTCTTCCGGTCAGGACAAACAGAAACTCTTCGCCATCATGCCGGACCCAGCCGTCAAAGTCTTCCATGTTCCGCGCGCGCACGCGGGCACGGTAGGGAAGCATTTTCTTTGATGTCAGGCTACTGGCCAGCAGATCATGCTCGTAGGTCGTCGTGATCTGCTTGGTCGCTTCATCCAGTTTCGTCACCGCCATGCGCCCATTCACTTGCCCCTTTGAAGGTGGAGTGAACAGTTGTGGCACGGAAATCTCCAAGCCCACGGCAAGCTTTTTGAGCGCGTCATAGGTGGGCGACATCTGCCCATTCTCGATCTTGGACAATGTCGAACGGGCCAGCCCCGCCTGTTGCGCGGCTTGTTCCAGCGTCCAATCGCGTGCCTTTCGTAACTCCCGCACACGCGCACCCAAATCAAGCGGTTGCGCAACACCGCTGTCCCCGTTTTCATGGGCAATGCGGATCAGGTTTTTCGGATCGATATCGGACATGTGGCTGTCATAAGGGCGCGCCCGCAATCTTGCAACTCACCCGCCATGCCGCTAGCCCCGCGGATATGCTCTCTGTCACTGATCCCAGACCTTTTCCACCGGCCCCTGCGCGATTTAGCATGGCCGCTCATGTGATGGCACATGCGGATCGTTTGGCAGACAAGATCGCGCTGCAAGTTGTCGGTGATAAGCCAGAGACATTCACCTATGGACAATTGCAGTCCGCGATACGCGGCACCGCAACCGGATTGCTGGAACAGGGGCTGAGCCCCGGTGATCGTCTGCTGATGCAGCTTGGCAATACCCCTGAATTTCCGATCACGTATCTCGGCGCGATCACCGCCGGGATTATCCCGGTCCCGGTTTCCGTCCAGCTCACTAAACCTGAATTGCGCAAGATCAGCGAAACAATCAAACCTGCGATGACGATCATAGCAAAGACAGGGCTAAACCTGCGCCAGCTATGGACCCTGCCATCAGCGGATTATGTCATGGGCGACCCGAACCGGCCTGCCTACATGGTTTTTACCTCTGGCACATCCGGCCAACCGCGTGCCGTCATCCATGCACATCGCGCGGTCTGGGCACGCCAGATGATGTGGGACGGCTGGTATGGGATATCCCAAGCCGACCGGCTGATGCATGCGGGCGCGTTCAACTGGACCTACACGCTGGGCACCGGACTGATGGACCCATGGAGCGTAGGTGCCACCGCCTTGATCCCGGCCGATGGAACACCGGCAGAAGCGCTGGCGCATCTTCTTGCCGAAAAGGATGTCACCATCTTTGCTGCGGCACCGGGCGTGTACCGGCGCCTTTTGCGCAGCACCTTCTGTCCGCTTCCCGCGCTGCGTCATGGGCTGTCAGCAGGGGAAAAGCTGGCCACCGCACTGGCCGATGCATGGATCCAGAAGACAGGTACACGCATCCACGAGGCGTTCGGTATGTCCGAATGCTCAACGTTTATCTCGGGCTCTCCTACTAACGCCGCGCCACCGGGCAGTGCCGGCTATGCCCAGCTGGGCCGCAAGGTGGCAATGATTGGGCCAAACGGTCCTGTATCGTTGGGCGAACCCGGCACGATTGCCATACATCGAAGCGATCCGGGCCTCATGCTGGGTTACCACAATGCGCCGACAGAGACTGCAGCGCGGTTCCAGGGCGATTGGTTCCAGACCGGTGATATCGGGATCATGGCCGCAAATGGGGCAATTACCTATGCGGGGCGCGCCGATGACATGATGAACGCCGGCGGCTACCGGGTCAGTCCGGTTGAGGTTGAGGACGCGCTGACAGCGCATCCACTTATATCAGAAGCCGCAGCCTGTGCTGTGCAAATTTGCGCAGACACCGCATTGATTGCGGCCTTTTATGTGCCGTCAGACGTGATAGATGAAGGGGAACTGCGCGACTTTGTCAGCGCACGTTTAGCCGCCTACAAATGCCCGCGCCTTTACATCGCCAAAGATGCTTTGCCGCGCGGGGCAAACAACAAACTGCTCCGCCGCGTCTTGCGCCAGGAATGGGAGACCGCACATGGTCAAACTTGACGTCATCTCTGACCCGATTTGCCCATGGTGCTATATCGGCAAAACCAACCTCGATAAGGCGCTGACCGAATTCCCCGACCATCCATTCACCATCGAATGGCATCCGTTCCAATTGAACCCTGACATGCCTGCGGGTGGTATGGACCGGAAAGCGTATCTGGAAGGCAAGTTTGGCGGCAAAGAAGGCGCCGTGAAAGCCTATGCGCCTGTTGTGGAACATGCCGAAAAAACCGGCGCACACATTAACTTCGACGCGATGAAAGTGACACCCAATACGATCGATGCGCATCGCCTGATCCATTGGGCCGGGATCGAAGGGCGGCAAAGCTATATGGTGGATTTGCTTTTCAAAGCCTATTTCGTGGAGGGACGCGACATCGGAGACCACGAAGTGCTCGCCGATCTGGCTGACACGGCCGAGATGGACGCGGCGATGGTTACCAAACTTCTTGCCTCGGACGCAGACATCGACGACATCCGCGCCCGCGACAAACACAGCCGCCAGATGGGCGTGAGTTCTGTCCCGACGTTTATTGTAGCGGGCAAACATGCCGTGCCAGGTGCACAGCCCCCAGAGATGTGGGTAGGCGTCATCAAGGAAATCATGGACCAGATCGCGGCGGCGGAATGACGCCGCCCACAAAACGACTATCACAAACAGAATTTGTAGCGATGACGGCCATGCTGGCTGCGACGGTTGCGTTTTCCATCGACGCGATGCTTCCCGCCTTGCCCGAAATCGGACAGGCCCTCGCGCATGAAAACCCGAACAACGCGCAACTCATCATTACGAGCTTTATCCTCGGAATGGGGCTGGGTACCTTCTTTACTGGTCCGTTATCTGATGCATTTGGACGCAAGCCCGTCATGGTTGGCGGTGCGATCGTCTACGTCATTGCCTGCGGCGTCGCTTGGGCGTCCTCTACATTAGAGGTGATGCTCGCAGCCCGTGTCGTTCAGGGCCTGGGAGCCGCAGGTCCGCGTGTTGTCGCGATGGCCCTTGTCCGCGACCTGTATAGCGGCCCACAAATGGCGCGCATCCTGTCCTTTGTCATGGTCGTCTTCGCGCTGGTCCCCGCCCTGGCTCCGACGATCGGACATTACATCATCCTTGGTTTCGGTTGGCGGGCGATCTTTGCTGCATTTATGCTGTTTTCGATCTTTTCGCTGCTCTGCTTAATCATCCGCCAGCCCGAAACACTATACCCCGAAAACCGCCGCCCGCTGAGCGTCCGCGCAATGACCAGCGCGACGAACGAGATGCTTGCCCACAAAACTGCACGCCTGTCTATCTTTGTGCAAACCCTGACCTTCGGCATGCTCTTCACGGTGCTATCTTCGACCCAACAGGTTTTCGATATCACCTTCGGGCAAGGCGACGTCTTCCATCTGTGGTTCGGCGGCATCGCCATCGTCTCGGCCTCGGCAAGTCTCTTGAATGCGCGGATCGTTGTGCGGCTCGGTATGCGCGCAATCATCAAGGCGATGTTCATGGTGCAAATCGGGCTGACATTGATCATGATCGCGATCACCGCGGCGAATGCCCCCTACTGGCTGACCTTCAGCACCTATGTCATCTGGGTGACCGGAAACTTCTTTCAGGCGGGACTGACGATTGGGAATCTGAACGCGTTGGCGATGGAAGAGATGGGCCACATAGCCGGATTGGCCGCCTCCATCATAGCAGCCGTCGCGACCATCGGCGCGGTTCTTGTCGCTGCACCCATTGGATTGATGTTTGACGGCACACCGATGCCAATGGCCATCGGAACATTGATTGCGGCCAGCCTTGCGCTTTGGCTAACGACAAAAATCACGCGCCCTACCGATACGTAGTATCCGTAAGATGCGTGCCTGCATCCATCACCCGGCCTTCGCCTTTTTCTCTTCGCTTAACTTCTGCGCCAGATCCCGCGCGATGTTGAACGCCCCCTGGATCTTGTCTCGCTCTTTTGCCCAATCCCGCCGCACGACGATCTTGTTGTCCTTGACCTTGGCCAAGCCGTTTTGCGCCTCGATGAACTCGACCAGCCCCTTGGGGGAGGCGAATTTGTCGTTATGGAACTGGATCGTCGCGCCTTTTGGCCCCGCATCCAGCTTTGCAATCCCCGCCCGCTTGCACATCGCCTTGATACGCACAACCAGCATCAGCGTATTCACTTCACGCGGCAGTTTACCAAACCTATCGATCAGTTCGGCGGCGAACCCTTCCAGTTCCACCTTGGTGGTCAGTTCGGACAAACGGCGATAAAGCCCCAGCCGCACGTCCAGATCAGGCACATAGTCTTCGGGGATCAGCACCGGCACGCCCAGATTGATCTGTGGTGCCCATTGCCCATCATCGATGATGCCTTCAGCAGCGCCTGATTTGATCGCGGCAATCTGCTCTTCCAGCATCTGCTGATACAGTTCATAGCCGACTTCGCGCATCTGGCCCGACTGTTCCTCGCCCAACAGGTTTCCAGCCCCACGAATATCGAGGTCCTGCGAGGCCAGCGTGAACCCGGCCCCAAGCGTATCAATTGACCCAAGCACACGTAGGCGCTTCTGCGCGGTATCTGTGAGCTTTTGGCGCGGTTTCGTCGTCAGATAGGCATATGCGCGGGTCTTGGACCGGCCTACCCTGCCCCTGATCTGATAAAGCTGGCTAAGGCCAAACATATCCGCCCGCCAGACAATCATCGTGTTCGCCGTCGGGATATCAAGGCCGCTTTCCACAATCGTCGTGGCCAGCAATACATCATACTTGCCGTCGTAAAAGGCATTCATCCGGTCATCCAGTTCGCCTGCTGCCATCTGCCCCGTCGCGGTGATGTAACTCACCTCGGGCACCTGATCACGCAGGAACGCCTCCATCTCTGGCATGTCCGCGATCCGCGGCACGACAAGGAATGACTGTCCGCCACGATAATGTTCACGCAACAGCGCCTCGCGCACGGTGATCGTGTCGAATTCGCTGACATAGGTGCGGATCGCCAACCGGTCGATAGGCGGTGTGCCGATGATTGAAAGGTCCCGCACACCCGACAGTGATAGCTGCAATGTGCGTGGAATAGGTGTTGCTGTCAGCGTCAGCACATGCACATCCGTCCGCAATTGCTTCAGCCGCTCCTTATGCTGCACCCCAAATTTCTGTTCTTCATCAATGACTAAAAGCCCAAGGTTCTTAAAGCGAACACCTTTGGCAAGTAGCGCATGGGTGCCCACAACAATGTCTACCGACCCATTCGCTAATCCGTCACGGGTCTTGTTGGCATCACCCGCACTGACGAAGCGTGACAAGGGCCGTACATTTACCGGGAACCCTCTGAACCGCTCGGCAAAGTTCTGATAGTGCTGGCGGGCCAGCAAAGTTGTCGGTGCAATGATGGCCACCTGCACGCCGGACAATGCGGCTACAAAGGCAGCACGGATCGCAACCTCGGTCTTGCCAAACCCAACATCCCCACAGATCAGCCGGTCCATTGGACGACCTGCACCGAGGTCGGTTAGCACGTCCTCAATGGCCGCCAGTTGATCGTCGGTTTCCACATAAGGAAAGCGGGCGAGGAATTGATCCCACAGCCCTTGTGGCGGGTCGATGGCGGGTGCCGTGCGCAACTCCCGCTCCGCAGCAACTCGGATCAGCCGTTCAGCGATCTGCCGGATTCGTTCTTTCAGCTTGGCCTTTTTGGCCTGCCAAGCGCCGCCACCGAGTTTGTTGAGAAGACCTGTTTCATGCCCGTACTTGGACAGCAGTTCGATGTTTTCAACAGGCAGATACAGCTTGGCATCTTCGGCATATTCGAGAAGCAAGCATTCATGCGCTGCCCCTAGCGCGCTGACAACCTCCATGCCTTTGAACCGACCCACACCGTGATCAACATGAACGACCAGATCACCGGGGGCCAAACTGTTGACTTCACTCAAAAAATTCTCGGCGCGGCGCTTGCGTTTGGTCTGCCGGATGAGCCGATCACCCAGCACATCCTGTTCGGAAATCACCGTCAGGCCTGGTGCCTCAAACCCGTGATCCAGCGGCCAGACGGCCAGATGCAGTCCATGTTTACCCACACGGGCAAAATCCTTGATCAGGATCGCTTCGGCGACACCTTCATCTGCAATCAGCCCTTCCAGCCGTTCCCGCGCCCCTTCAGAATAAGAAGCGATCACCACCGGACCGTCCTGCAGTCGCGCTTTCACATGATCTGCCAAGCTTTTGAAAAGGCTTATATGTTCCTGTTGGCGTTCAGGTGCAAAATCACGTCCGATGCGCCCGCCTGCATCGACAACACCCGGACCAGTTGCCTGTTTGAGAGGTGCAAACTGCAACACCCTGTGTTCCGCAACCGCCGTGTTCCAGGCTGCATCATCCAGATACAAAAGCTGTGGCGGTGCGGGCTTATAGACCGTATCCATACGCCCCTTTTGTTCAAGCGCATGCATCCGGGTGCCATATTGATCCGTTATACTGTCCCACCGCGCAAGACGTGATGGCCCAACTTGGTCGTCAAGCGTCACTGTCGCGCTGGGCAAGTAATCAAACAGTGTTTCCAGATCATCCTGGAAAAAGCCCAACCAGTGTTCGATGCCCGCATGTTTTCGGCCTGCGCTAACCGCCTCGTAAAGCGGGTCGTCGGTGCCTGCAGCCCCAAATTCGATGCGATAGTTTTGGCGAAACCGTGTGATCGCGGACTCGTCCAAGATCACCTCGGACACGGGGGCTAACTCTACTTCGGTCAGTTTCTCAACCGTGCGCTGGGTCGCTGGATCAAACCGGCGCGCGCCGTCAAGGACGTCACCAAAAAGATCCAGCCGAACCGGTCCGCTTTGCCCCGGCGGAAAAATGTCGATGATACCGCCACGAATAGCGTAGTCGCCAGGCTCCATGACTGTCGGGCTTTGGGTAAACCCCATGCGCACCAAGAACTTACGCAGCCCGTCTTCATCAATGCGTTTGCCGACGGTTGCCGAGAATGCGGCTTCGCGCAAAAGCGCACGCGCCGGCACCCGCTGTGTCGCGGCGGATAAAGAGGTCAGCAGCACAAACCGGTCAGGCATCCCGTGCGTCAATGCTGCAAGTGTTGCCATCCGCGCGGCCGAAACATCGGCGTTGGGTGAAACCCGGTCATAAGGTAGGCAATCCCACGCTGGAAAAACAAAGACTGGCATGTCGGGGGCAAAAAACTGCAAGGCGGCCTGCATCGCAGCCAGCCGTTTGTCATCACGCGCGACATGGACAACAGGTGCACCCTTCTCTGCTTCGCGCAAGATCAGGTGTGCATCATATCCCTCAGGCGCACCGCTAATGGTGATGTGGTCTGTCTTTGGCATGGCGGCTGACCTACCGCGCGCATGGGCGGTGTCAACCAATCAAAACCCCATAGGCAGGATCAAATTAAAATACATCCCGTAGGCCGCCGTAAAAAACACAGCAATTGCCGCGATGATTTGAATCACAATACGCAAGCGCAGGAGCTCTGCAGCGAGCGTATCAGATGATGGCGGCTCTGCAGCGAAGCGGCGACAGGCGCGTTGGCATATTATGCCTACTATGGTCAGCGGGAAGCCCAACAGAAACAACCCTTGGGCAAGCTCGACCCCGTAGTAAAAGCCGAACAGTGCCAATGCAGACAGGACAAAAGCTGTCAGCGCAATGACAAATGTACCAATCCAATCGTCAATCATGTTGAAGCGGCGGACATGCACATCAAAAAGCACCATAAGGTCGTCGCGCGCCGGCGATCCTGCGCGCCGCGCCCTGATAATCACATCTAACGGCACGCCCAAAATCCAGTGGCTCACCACCGCCCAGGTTACAGCGACAGCCATCCAGTACCAGATGCTTGAAAAAGTACTGAAGTCGATCAAGCTGAGAATGGTATCGGGAAATGGCAACGGGAAGGTTCCATGTGTCGTGGGGGCGTGCGCCGGAACTTAGCGCTGTGGTCAAGCATTGCCCAGACTTGTGATGCTGCAAAATCCATGTAACGACATGTGCCAGCAATAAATGGATCCGATGATGAAGCCGACACTCGCCCCTTATCCGACCACACGCATGCGGCGCATGCGGCAATCTGCGGCGCTGCGGGCATTGGCCCGGCAAAATACGCTGACGGTGGATGATCTGATCTGGCCGATCTTTGTCATGGATGGCAAAGATGATGAAACGCCGGTTGCGTCAATGCCGGGCGTGATAAGACGGACCGTGGACCGGGTCGCGCAAGCAGCGATCGAGGCGCAGGAGCTGGGCATTCCAGCCATCTGCATTTTTCCCTACACCGATATGGCGGCCCGCACCAAAGACTGCGCAATGGCATGGGATCCGGATAATCTGACCAATCAGGCGGTCCGTGCAGTTAAAGACGCGGCCCCTGATATCGCTGTGATGACGGATATTGCGCTCGATCCCTACAACATCAACGGGCATGACGGATTTGTTGAAAACGGCGAGATCGTGAACGACCGCACAATTGAGGCGCTGGTCAAGATGGCGCTGGCTCAGGCCGAAGCGGGGGCCGATATCCTTGGACCGTCCGACATGATGGACGGCCGGATCGGCGCGATCCGGACCGCGCTTGAAAGCGAAGGACATCAGAACGTCACGATCATGAGCTATACGGCCAAATATGCGAGCGCATTTTACGGGCCCTTCCGCGACGCCGTCGGCGCCTCTGCCGCCCTGACAGGTGACAAGAAAACCTATCAGATGGACCCCGGTAACTCGGACGAGGCGCTGCGGCTTGTCGAACGTGACTTGAATGAGGGCGCAGACATGATCATGGTCAAACCGGGCATGCCTTACCTTGATATCTGTCGGCGGGTCAAAGACAGCTTTGGCGTGCCAACATACGCCTATCAGGTCAGCGGTGAGTATGCGATGATGCAGGCGGCTAGCCAAAATGGCTGGCTTGACGGTGAAAAGGTAATGATGGAAAGCCTGCTTGCATTCAAACGCGCAGGCTGTGACGGGATCCTAACCTATTTTGCGCCGGCGGCCGCCAGACTATTACACAGCTAGTTGCTCTCCGCTCAGTGGTTCGACCCTGAAATTCCTGATGCGCAACTCATTGCAAATCCTGCAAGAGCGACACCATCTTTGGCCCGGCAGATGGCGGAGGAGGTGCGCGTCGCAAAAGAACGACAGCACAGCATTGGTCAACACTGCCAAGTCAATAAACCGGTCAACGCCCGTTCATTCCTCGTTGATCATGCACTTACATCGTGTGTCCAAACGGGATCCGCATACCAAATTCGGCCAACCTTACAGGTGACAGCCTCAAGACTTTTGCCTATAGTTCCGCGGTAAGAGGCGGCAAACGCCCCTAACAGGCATATAAGGCGGAAAACTATGAAAAAGATTACTCGGCGCAGTGTTGCGCTTGGCATTGTGGCGTCTACGTCGCTGGCAGCATGCGGCAACGGTATTGGAAGCGGCGGCGCTGCAACAATTGATGCGCGCGTCAACAGCACACTTGACGAAATGTACCGCGCCTACCCCGGTACGCGTGACCTGTCCAACCGGGCGGCAGGGATTTTGGTCATGCCGCTGATCACCGAGGTCGGAATTGGGCTTGGTGGATCATATGGACGCGGTGCGCTGCGTGTTGGGGATTCGACAGTGGACTACTATTCTGCCGCATCGGGCAGCGCCGGGCTGCAAGTGGGCGCCCAGCAGTTTAGCCATGTCCTTTTCTTCATGACACCAGAAGCGCTTTTGGAGTTCCGTCAATCACCCGGCTGGGCAGCCGGTGCCGATGTCGAATATGCGGTCAATAGCCAAAGCGAGATGTTGCGCGCCGAAACGACGACGTCGCTTTCGCCGGTGATCGCAGTTGTTTTCGGGCAGACCGGTCTGCGCCTTGGCGCAACGCTGGAAGGTACAAAATACACGCGCATCATTCCTTAAAGACTTCTGCCGCCACGCACATTTGCGACATCAAATGTCGCGTGGTGGCACGGCAAGCCGATTTGCCGCCGCCATGGTAAACCCAGGAAACTGGAGACGAGCCCATGCAAACAACCACCCGCGTAGCAGTTATTGGCGGAGGCGTTGTTGGCGCGTCCGTTCTTTATCACCTGACAAAGCTGGACTGGTCGGACGTGATGCTGATTGAACGCTCCGACCTCACATCAGGCTCCACATGGCATGCTGCAGGTGGATTTCACACGCTGAACGGTGATACCAATATGGCTGCCCTGCAGGGCTACACCATCAGGCTTTACAAAGAGCTGGAAGAGATCACCGGCATGTCCTGCGGCTTGCACCATTCAGGCGGTGTCACATTGGCGGACAATCAGGACCGTTTCGACATGCTGGTCGCCGAACGTGCCAAGCATCGGTACATGGGGCTTGATACCGAAATCCTGGGTCCCGACGAAATCGGCAAGCTCGCCCCGATCACCAATCTCGATGGGATTGTCGGCGCACTTTATGACCCGCTTGACGGACATCTTGACCCATCCGGCACGACCCATGCCTACGCCAAGGCCGCGCGGTTGGGTGGTGCGACGATTGAAACCCATTGCAAGGTTGTTGAGACCAATCCGCGCCCCGATGGCACGTGGGATGTGGTTACCGAGAAAGGCACCATCCACGCAGAACATGTCGTTAACGCAGGCGGGCTGTGGGCGCGCGAAGTCGCCGCGATGGCTGGCATCTATGTCCCGCTCCACCCGATGGAGCACCAATACCTTGTCACCGACGACATCCCCGACATCTACAACCGTGACAGCGAACACCCCCACGTCATTGACCCCGGTGGCGAAAGCTATCTGCGTCAGGAAGGGCGCGGTTTGTGCATCGGGTTCTATGAAAAGCCATGTCGTCCATGGGCGGTCGATGGCACGCCATGGGACTTTGGGCATGAACTTTTGCCCGATGACTACGATAAGATCGAAGATTCCATTGCCTTTGCCTACCAACGCTTCCCGGTCCTTGAAAGTGCGGGTGTCAAATCAGTCATCCACGGGCCTTTTACTTTTGCACCCGACGGCAACCCCCTTGTCGGTCCTGTCCCGGGCGTTCAGAATTACTGGTCTGCCTGCGGTGTGATGGCTGGGTTCAGCCAGGGCGGTGGTGTCGGCCTGATGCTGGCGCAATGGATGATCGAGGGCGAATGCGAACGAGACGTAACCGCGCTCGACGTTGCGCGCTACGGCAAGTGGATCACGCCCGGATATACAAGACACAAAGTGGTTGAAAACTACCAGACCCGCTTCTCTGTCAGCTATCCCAACGAGGAACTGCCCGCAGCCCGGCCCCATCGCACAACAATGATGTATGACATTTTCAGCGACCTTGGCGCTGTCTGGGGGCACCAATTCGGTCTGGAGGTCGTCAACTGTTTCGCCAAAGACGGTGACCCCGAGTACGAAACGCCGACTTTCCGCCGCTCTGACGCTTGGCACGCGACACGGCGCGAAGTTCAGGCTGTACGCGGTGGTGTTGGCATCAACGAGGTTCAGAATTTCGGCAAATTCAGCGTCACCGGCCCTGCGGCCCGCGACTGGCTCGACCGGATGATGGCGGGCCGCATCCCGCAGCCGGGCCGCATGTCGCTGACGCCGATGCTGTCACCCAAGGGGCGGCTCTGGGGGGATTTCACCGTCTCGTGCCTGTCCGAGACGGAGTTCCAGCTGACCGCGAGCTATGGCGCACAAGACATCCATCATCGGTGGTTCGTGCAAAACGCTGATCCGAACGCACACGTCGAAAATATCTCGGACCGGCGGACAGGGTTCCAAATCGCTGGTCCCAAGGCGCGCGACCTGCTGAAATCCTGCACCCGGGATGACGTGGATGGGATCAAGTTTCTTGATGTGCGCCGCATGACCATCGGTCAGGTGGGCTGCATCGTGCAAAGGGTTAGTTTCACCGGTGATCTGGGCTATGAAATCTACTGCGATCCTGCTGATCAACGACAACTCTGGTGGACGCTTTGGCATGCGGGCGAACCTATGGGCCTTACACCGTTTGGCATGCGAGCCATGATGTCATTGCGCTTGGATCGGTTCTTTGGGTCGTGGCAGCGCGAGTTTTCACCCGATTACACCGCCGCTGAAACAGGCATCGACCGCTTCATCAGCTTCAAAAAGAACACTGCCTTTATTGGCCGCGCACTGGCCGAGCAAGAACGCGCCAATCCTCCGGCCCGAACACTGGTCACGTTTGAGGTGGATGCCGACGACGCGGACGTTGTCGCCTACGAACCCGTCTTCATCAATGGGGTGGTCAAAGGCTTTTGCACCTCCGGGGGCTATTCACACCATGCCGATAAATCTATCGCCTTTGCGCTGATCCCGCGCGAAGACGCCGCGGACAACCTGACCGCCGAAATCGAAATCATGGGATCGTTGCGCAAAGCCACCCGGATCAGCACGCCACTTTTTGATCCCGATGGCAGCGCTATGCGCAGATGATCCCGATCTTGATCCTTGCGGCCGGATCATCCAGCCGGATGCGCGGCGGGGATAAGCTGCTGGAAGAGGTTCAGGGCGAACCGCTTTTGCGGCTACAGGCGAAACGTGCACTTGATACAGGGCATCCTGTATTCGTGGCCCTTGCCCCAAACAGTCAGGCGCGCGCCGCCACCTTGTCCGGTCTAGATGTCACGATCCTGACGATCCCCGAAGCCCGCGAAGGCATGTCAGGCACAATGCGCGGCGCTGTTGCGCAATTGCCCAAAGCGCCAGCATTCATGATGTTTCTGGGCGATCTGGTTGCGCTGGAAACCAGCGATCTGAACCGCATTCTTCAGGCTCAACACGATCACCCCGATCACCTGATTTGGCGTGGCGCGACAAAGGCAGGCAAACCTGGGCATCCCATTATTTTTGACAGTTCCCTGAGGCCTGCATTTGCAGAGCTTGAAGGAGATAGCGGGGGTGAGAGCCTCGTAAACCCGCTGCGCGATCAGACATGCATAATCCCATTGAAGGATGATCGCGCACGGCTTGATCTGGACACACCGGAAGATTGGGCGAATTGGCGTAGTTTAGCGCCAAAAGAATAGGCGCGATTCTTTCTTCTTTACGGTTCGGCGGGCAGCACGGTAACTGCGCAGTCCTTCTTTCGTGGCCAATTCGGGGAACAGCAAAAACAGTTCATCACGCAGATCGGCGTCAACACCCTTTAACGAGTAGTCACTGGGTTGAAAGCTTTCCGTCCAAGCACCGTTGGACAAAACAACCTCATGCTGCTGGCACATGAAATGGATATAGGTTGCCTGCGGTGCCTTCATCACCTCAATCCCTTCCATCTTGGCCATGTGTTTTGCAGAGATCAGAACCTCACTTTCACCAAAGTAAAGCTTGGCCTTTTCCGACACCAGCAGGACACGGTGATTGGGGGATACCATCATGTCCCGTTCCGGCAGATCGTTGCCCAAGGCCCCTTTGCGGATCATGACCGGCAGCAAATTAGGCGTCACTTTGAGATCATCAAGGTTGAGGACTTTCCTCCCCGCCCAGGTGATGTACTGAATGCCATTGTCGCGTGTCAGGACGCGATCGCCAGCTTTCAACTGTTCCGCTGGCACCTCGCCTTTGGGCGTTGCGATCTTGGTTCCCGGCGTGAAGCAGGGAATGACGTTTTCGATCTGCGAAAATGTCATCTTCGATCCGTCGGAAAATGTTACGATGCCGGCTTCGGGTTCTACATCATCATAGGCAATCTCTGCGACACCATCACCCGTCAGGTCCAAAACGTCGATATCGCCACGCTCTGTTTGTCCAGCGGCGTTGTCTCGAGATACATCAACCGCGCTCACAACATCAGCAAATCGCGCACTTTCTATTTTCGATGCATCACATGCGACGTTTGCGGCCGATGCAAAAACGCTAAAAGTTATGTCTGACAGACCGATCGGGTTTGCACCAGGGCCCTGATCACTGTGCAGACGTAAGCTGACAATGGGTCCAGTTGCCAAGACCGCGACCCCAAACAGCGCAGCACCGCCATGCATCAGCGATTCCCCGCCAAAGTGATCAGGCGCTAAATCGGTGCATGTAAATGGGACCGCATCACCTATCGCGTTGTAAGCAAAGAGCTTTACACGCCGGGCGAGGGCTGCGGCATCAATTCCCATGAGCGTGAAATGGACATTGGCAACTGGCTTATCGAAGCACATGGAAAGGTCAGCGCGCCCTTCTCCCCCAGACCTCACCAGCGCGTGCTGACCCGCAATATGGCCCAGGTGCCAGCACCGGTCAGAACTATCAGGAGCAGCGACGGTAACGTCGACGCAAGCATCTGCTTTCGCCACAGAAATCGAACCATTGATATCCGTCAGCGACCAATCAAGCGTAAGGATCGTCATGTCTGACAAGTTCCTGACATCAAATGCTTTTCCCACTCTAACCAACGGACCACTTGCAAGTGTATCCTGCTCACTCTGTCAACATCTGCGCGTGATGTGCAACTTTACCTGATCATGATGAACACTGGTTTAACCATGATCAAGATGAAAGCCCGCAGTCATGCAGGTTCTTTCGCCGCACACCCCACTTACGGCACCGTAGATTCCTACGGTGTTAACAAGAAGGCGGTATCAGGTCACATCCATGGTCTATTAACGCGTAATAATGGCGAAAGTACGCGTATATATGGTGCCGATGGAGAGACTCGAACTCTCACGATGTTGCCATCGGGGGATTTTGAATCCCCTGCGTCTACCATTCCGCCACATCGGCCAGTGCGCATGTCGTAAAGTGGGCCGCGGGCCGCGTCAATCGCATTTCTGAATGGCAATTTCCTGCAAGTGACGAGGCCATCAAAGCATTTCCGCAATTTTGACAAAGAACTGCGACAGACGACCCCATGACACCATCTTGACCCGCGCTGGCCATCATGGCCTAAGGCGCAAACACTTATTGGATTTGTTGGTTTATGCTACGCCGTCTTTACAACTGGACCATTTCTCTCGCCCAATCACCGCACGCGCTTTGGGCCCTGGCAATTGTGTCCTTTGTCGAATCATCCTTCTTTCCAATTCCGCCGGATGTGTTGATGATTCCAATGATCATTGCACGACCGTCACGCGCATTCCTGATAGCGACAATAGCAACTGTGGCATCCGTAGCGGGCGGCCTGTTTGGGTACTATATCGGTTACGCGTTGATGGAGACGATTGGGCAGCCAATCCTCGAGTTCTACGGAAAAGGTGCCAGTTTCGATGAAATGGCGGCCGTATTTAATGAATACGGGGCATGGGCCGTTGTTGTGGCTGGTGTGACCTTCTTGCCCTTCAAGGTGATTACCATTGCTTCTGGCGTTACGGGCCTATCGTTGCCGGTCTTCATTCTTTCTTCCATTTTTGCCCGTGCGTTGCGGTTCTTCATCGTGGCAGCATTGCTTTGGAAATTTGGTGAACCCATTCGTGATTTCATCGAGCGGCGTTTGGGTCTTATGTTCATCTTGTTTTGTGTGCTGCTGATCGGCGGCTTTGCCTTGATAGGATTACTATGACACGCAACACGATGATCGCTTTGGCCGCAGGCGGTTCGGCTGCCCTTCTGGCGGGCGCATTCGTGTTTCAGTTGCTCGGCTATGCCCCCTGCCCCATGTGCCTTTGGCAACGCTGGCCCCATGCGGCGGCAATCATCATAGGCATTCTAGCCGTTGCCATACCCGGACGCTTTATGCCCGCACTTGGCGCAATTGCTGCGGCAGCCACCGGCGCGATCGGCGTCTATCACACAGGCGTTGAACGCGATTGGTGGGAAGGTCCGGCAAGCTGTTCGGGTGGCAATGGTCTTGATGGGCTTAGCGGGGCTGACTTATTGGCCGTTGAAGGGCCCGCCATCGTGATGTGCGACCAAGTCGCTTGGGAGTTCCTTTCGCTCTCGATGGCCAGCTGGAACGCGCTTGTGTCTTTCGCTTTGATGGCCGTTTGGGTGACCGCTTTACGACTTAGCGCCGGGTCGAAAGCAACAGGCTCGTCTCGGACCGTGTGACGCCGTCAAGCCGCCGAATGGCGAATAGAACCTGATCGAACTCTTCCAACGTTTGCGCCCCAATTTCGGCGATCAAATCCCAGGTGCCGTTGGTCGAGTGTACCGCGCGCACCTGTGATATCGCAGTCAATCGCTTCATCGCCCTTTCTGCACCACGGCCAGCAATCTCAAGCATCATCAGCCCACGGACCGCGTCAGGACGCACATCAGACCGGGTCAACACTGTGAAACCGGAAATTTCGCCACTTTGCCGCAATCTATCCAGTCGGACACGCACCGTGCTGCGTGTAACACCGAGTTCAGCTGCAAGATCAGACAGCGACGCCCGGCCATCTTGTTTAAGTGCGGCAATCAGTCGACCATCCAATTCGTGCAATATGTCCTACCGTTTTGATTAATCTGCAGCCATATTGCACAATTTGATGCCTTATCCTACCCGCTCTTTTGGGCAAATCTGATTTCATGACAAAGAAAAACTGCATCCTTATCGGGGCACCGGTCGATTGTGGCAAACGTCGCCGCGGCTGCCTAATGGGCCCCGACGCCTACCGCACAGCCGGGCTCGCAGAAGCGCTTTCAGCGCTTGGCCACAGTGTTGAGGACCTGGGCAACCTGCGCCCAAAACAGGTTGACGTCCCCGCGCCCGCCAATACCAAAGTTCATGCCTTAGCCGAAAACGTGGGCTGGACGCTTACGCTGATCGAAGCCGCACAGGATGCCGCCCAAAAAGGCATGCCGATTTTCATGGGTGGCGATCATGCACTTGCCGCTGGCAGTGTCGCAGGGATGGCAGCCCATGCCGCCCGCGAAAACCGTCCCTTCTTTGCGCTCTGGCTGGACGCACACAGCGACATCCACACGCCAGAGACGACCGATACCGGCAATTTACACGGCACACCTGTCGGCTACGTCACCGGACGCGACGGCTTTGACGCCTATCCCCCCCTGCCCGCGCGCGTGGACCCCGCAAATATCTGCATGATCGGCCTGCGGTCAGTTGATGAGGCCGAGCGCAAGATCCTGTCGACTGGTGATGTGGTGCTGGTCGATATGCGGCGTATCGATGAGGAAGGGATCAGCGGGCCGTTGCAAAGCTTTCTAGAAAGGGTCGACGCTGTCAATGGCATGCTGCATGTGTCGCTCGACGTTGATTTTCTAGACCCATCCATTGCGCCCGCCGTTGGCACAACCGTTCCCGGCGGTGCGACCACACGCGAAGGGCATTTGGTGATGGAAGTACTATCCGATAGCGGGCTGGTGACATCACTTGATCTGGTTGAACTGAACCCATTTCTGGATGATCGGGGTAAGACCGCCAATTTGATGGTGGATTTGACAGCATCGCTTATGGGTCGCCGCGTGTTTGACCGACCCACACGGAGCAAATCATGAGCCTCAAAGCATCCGAGTTGGCCATGGTGCCCTTTGTCAGCGTCGACAACATGATGCGGCTGGTTCATCACATCGGGATGGAACAATTCATGGCCGACCTCGCCCATGAAATTGAGGTTGATTTTGCGCGCTGGGAACTCTTTGACAAAACCCCGCGCATCGGGTCTCATTCCGATGTTGGTGTCATTGAATTGATGCCCACCTCGGATGGCACGCTCTATGGCTTCAAATACGTCAATGGTCATCCAAAAAACATGAAAGAAGGCCTGCAAACAGTCACCGCGTTTGGTGTTCTTTCCGAAGTTGATACCGGCTACCCTATTCTGTTCTCCGAAATGACTGTCCTGACCGCACTGCGGACGGCGGCCATGTCCGCTGTCGCAACCAAGCATCTGGCGAACCCAGATGCAAAGACCATGGCGATGATCGGCAATGGTGCACAGTCAGAATTCCAATGCATCGCGCAAAAGGCCGTGAACGGTGTGGATACAATCCGACTTTTTGACATCGACCCAGCGGCCACTGAAAAGTGCATGGCAAATCTGGACGATGCAGGCTTCACTCTCATCCCTTGCAAGACGCCGGAAGACGCGATTGAGGGCGCAGAGATCATCACTACGGCAACGGCAGACAAGGACATGCAAACCATCCTGACCGACAACATGGTCGGCAACGGTGTGCATATCAACGCTATCGGCGGTGATTGCCCCGGCAAGACCGAATTGCACCGCGACATCGTTGCTCGATCAACCGTGTTTGTCGAATACCCGCCCCAAACACGCATCGAAGGCGAAATCCAACAGATGGCCCCTGACCACCCCGTAACTGAACTTTGGCAAGTCATCACGGGTACGCATGCAGGGCGTCGGGAAGAAGCGGAAATCACATTGTTTGATGGTGTGGGCTTCGCAATCGAGGATTTCAGCGCGCTGCGCTATGTCCATCACAAAATCAAAGACACACCATTCTATATCGATTTTGATCTGATTGCGGATCCTGATGATCCGCGTGACCTTTTTGGGATGGTCAAGCGCGCCGGCTGACTAGGGGCGGCGCGTATAGTACTCAAACCGCTCACTTGACGCGTGCAGGTCGTATCGCTGCAAGACCTGCTCAAAACGCGTGTCAGCGGCCATAAAGCCATGCCAGTCAAAACTTGTTTGGTTGAAATAGCCCGGCTTTTTGTCCAACACGATGACCGTTGGAGCATAACTTGTCAGGTCCTCAACGATGGTTGACCGGGCGATGTCGCCAATCTCGGACAAGCGACGGCACCTTTCAGCTTCGCGCATACAATCTGTTGCCGCCAACCCGTTCACAACACCAGGTACGTACCACTGCGCAGGCTTGCGACTGGCCCATTCCACGTCAGCCGTGAATGCGGAAATTGGCCCGAACCAAACGTGTGAGGTTAGAATGACAAGCGGTCCACGCGCTGCCGCAAAGTCACCAAACACCTTGGCCGTTTTGTTCTGATATGGCCCATCCATCACATTTGAACCGAAACAGATTGTCAGGGCAGCAACGCCGGCAACACCAGAAATTGTCAGCTGAGAAGCATGAAAAATCGCCCAAATAATCGCTAAACACGCAAGTATCATGAAAGGCAAAGTGTGATAGTCAAACCCCTTTTGTTGCGCAAAATAGATCAGTGCTGCCCCTATGGAAGCCGTGGCAAAAACACCAAAGTCATAAGATGCGGCAGTCGAGCGCATAACTAACATCATTGCGATCAAAAGCGGCCCCGTAACAGTCAACTGAAACCGGGACACAAGGGCGACCGGATCAGTTCCATAGGATCCATAAACATCCCGCGCAATCGGCATGATCTGCGTAAAGTATAGCGGATGCATAACCCAGACAAAGCCGATATAGGCCAGACCAATTGCGACGAAAATCATGTTTTCAATTGCCAGAATTGGCTTCCATGATCGCCTGGTGACGACCTGCCACAGGGTTATCGCCAGAGGGATCAGGACAAAGTAAGGTTTTAGCATCACACCCAACGCGGCAAAGCAGGCGCGCAAAGCGCGTGCGTGCTGCGGATGAGGTCCGGTTGCCTGCAGTTGACCGAAAAGCCAGGGCAGAAGGAAGACAACAAAGATATGGTCGCGTTGTACCAAGTCTGACATCGCCGGAACGACAACCGCGACACCGACACACAGTATGAACACAATCTGCCGTGAGAAAGAAAAGACCTGCGCGACAGATAGAATCCGCCAGCACCAAGCCAGCGACACGCTCAATAGCATGGCGAAGGCGATGTACTGCCCATTCAGCGGACTGATCTGCAATACTTGCGCGATGAGGACCGCAGGTACCGTATAGTAGAAATTGATCGGCGGATTGACCTCGACAATGTCGGCATAAAGTTCGGCACCAGCCAGCCAACGCTCTGTCGCGATCAGATACCAAACCGTATCATGGTTCAATAAACGCCCCCAGAACACGGCCACGACAGCACCTGCAATCAGCAAGCATAGAACAATACCCGCAGCTTCCTGCCCACGTGCAGCCGATGTTTGCGTATAGACCCAGCCTTTAAGCAGCACAAAGGTTAACACAGGTACCGTTGCCGCCACGGCTACCATTGCCACCCAAAAGTGCTGCCCAAAAACGGTTCCAACCAAATAGGTGACAAAAGCGCTGCCGAGCAATCCGATCACGGCGGTTACCAAGAACCTCGGAAAATACGTCATCTCGACACGCTCATGCGCAAATGTCAGGCGCGTGTGCCCGACGAACGAGAACGTGACCGCTGCCGCAAAGCCAGTAAGATTGGCCATCTGATCTGTGAAACGCAAAAACTCTGCCGCAGCAAGGGCGATCATTACGTGTAGACCTGTTGCCAGCAAACCGATCTGACCAAAGCGCAAAAGTTGGAGCTGCATCAGGCGTCTTCCATTGGGCGCAGGACCGCACATAGTGACAAACCAAACGGAAAGCGGACACGACCCACAAAGTGCCGCTCTGCCGCGAAGATGCGACGCAAAACTGTGTTCAGCCAACCAGCAGGTAACGCATCGTCAGGCGTGTCAGAACCGGTGATCGCCTTCGCCGCGCGCGTTGCAATTGCCAATGGGAAAAGGAATGTGTTGAAATAGAACGCTGTCTCGCATCTGTATCCGGCCGCCTTTGCAACTGCCGTCAGGCTCTGGCGTGTATAGCGACGGAAATGATGATGTGTTTCGTCATGCCGCGACCAAAGGCGGGGAAATGCTGGGACAGTCACCAGCAATGCACCATCATGGGCCAATCGTTCTCTCAGCGCTGCCAGTGCTGCTTGATCCGCCTCAATATGCTCAAGCACATCGAACATGCCGATCAGGTCAAAACGTTTTTCATCAAATGGTACAACGTCGGGCAAAGCACCATGCGGAATACGCTGGCCTGTCCGTTCAGCGGCCAGCCTACGGGCCTCTTCATCAAACTCGAACGCTTCAACATGACCAAACTCTTTGAGCATCGCGAGATTGCCACCAGAACCACAGCCCGCCTCAAGTAGCTTCGCCTCTGCACCGGGCCTTACAAGGCGTTCTATAACACGGGCAATCATGACCCGACGCGCCTGAAACCACCAATGAGCCTGCTCTAGTGCGGCCATTCGCACATAGACATCACGATCCATCTTTGACCTCACGCTTTGCCTCTAACGAACTGCGAATGACATAAAGCGGACGCTGCCGCACTTCGATGTAAATGCGTCCCACATACTCACCTATAATTCCCAGCGCGAAAAGATTCAGGCCGCCAAAGGTCAGGATCAGGATGACTGTTGATGCATAGCCCGGCACATCAACCCCGAAGGCCAGTGTGCGGATCACGATAAATAGTGAATAAAGCAACGAAATAAGCGACATAAAAACGCCAACATAGGTCCAGATCCGCAGCGGCAATGTCGAAGAAGAAAAGATACCATCAAGCCCTAGCTTCCACAGCTTCAAATAGCTCCAGCGGGTCTGCCCGTCTTCGCGTGCGGGGCGTTCGTGTGTGACTTCAGCCGTTTCAAAGCCAACCCAACTAAAAAGCGCTTTATTGAACCGTGACCGCTCTCCCAAACGGCGTAAAACCATCACAACTTCGCGGTCAAGCAACCGAAAGTCGCCAACATTTGTCGGGATCGGATGTTCGGCAAGCAGATTGAAAACCCGGTAAAACGCGCCTGCACTGGCGCGCTTGAACCAACTGTCCTGGTTCCGGCTGACCCGCCGCGCATTGACGACATGCGCACCGTTCAGCCATAGATTAATCATCTCCGGGATCAGTTCTGGCGGGTCCTGCAGATCAACGTCCATGGGAATCACAGCATCTGCGTCAATCTGATCAAGCCCCGCAGACAATGCGGCCTCTTTTCCGAAATTGCGCGAAAGGTTGATCAACCGAACAGATGGCTGTGTCGACATCTGGCGTTCGACCACTTGTTCCGTCTCATCGGTGCTGCCATCATTCACAAAGCAGATCTCAAACCGGACTTTGTCTGCCAGACCATCCAACACAAGTGACAGACGCGCCAAGAAAGGCTTTATCGCATCCGCCTCGTTAAAAACCGGCACGATCAACGCAAGCTTTCGCCGGGTCATCTGGTCCATATGCGTCATCTCGGTCCACTATTGCGTTATTGACCACACGGTCGGATCGCGCCTGCTTATCAAAGCCGATTTTGTCAACAATGCGGTATGGTTTGGGAAATTGATACCAGATCAACCACTCTGGACAGATATCGCGGGGTCTTTTACATCGACAGCCATCAATCAAGAGGTCCAAGATACGATGCCGGAAGCCAGGTGTGACAATCAATCCAAAGACCAATCAGCCCCCGTCCGACAGCGGTCACGCCATCTGGTTGCTGGCGCTTATTGCGTTGGCCTGTGCTTTTTGACGGCGTGCAGCAACACCGGTGGCGCGGATATCCCGCTTGTTCCCGTACCGACACCGGGGCAGTACTAAACACGCCGTGCCTTATGATCGGACCGGTTCGCAGATTGTCGGCTTTTTGCGGACCTAATTGTAGTGAAACTCTCCGGTCACGTGCCGCCACTGACCCGCGCTGATGAGCTTCCGATGAACGAAGCGTACCGAATGCAGTGGGCCGTCAAGTTCATCTTGCCAAAAGCCGATAAAATTCAACAACTTCTCATGGTCAGGCGCCAAGTCGTAGTCCTGCCAGATGAATGTATTCAGAACATGCGGGTGATCTGGCATATGATAAAACATTTCTGCCGTGGTCAGCCCGTAGCCTTGCATCATTAACTCTGTCTCTGACTGCATGAATTCCTCATCTTTTTTATGTTGTAGAAAAATGATTTCAGAGACAACAATTATGTCAACAAAAACAGTGCATTATCACTAACGCCGCGCGGCTGCTAACAACCTCTTGCATCGCCCATTGCGCCCAACATCAAGTGTCTGATACAACCAAGGCAACGACATATAGCAGTGCCAGTAACAACAGGCGATCCACGTGAACGACACCCCAGAAGCCCCTGAAAATGAAGGCGAAATGCCGCCTGAGCGCCCCACATATGATGGTCCAGCGGTCACGATCGAACACGAACTGAAGACGAGCTATCTTGACTACGCCATGAGCGTGATCGTGTCGCGCGCGATACCGGATCTGCGCGACGGCCTAAAACCCGTGCACCGGCGCATACTTTATGGGATGAATGAGTCAGGAAACACGCCAGATAAGTCTTACCGCAAGTCTGCTCGCCCGGTTGGTGATGTCATGGGTAAGTATCACCCGCATGGCGACTCCGCTATCTATGATGCGCTGGTGCGGATGGCCCAGGATTTTTCCATGTCGCTGGTCCTTTTGGACGGTCAGGGCAATTTCGGCTCCATGGATGGGGACCGTGCCGCCGCCATGCGGTACACCGAAGTGCGGATGGACAAGCCCGCGACTTTCCTTCTGGCGGATATCGATAAGGATACCGTTGATTTCCAGGACAATTATGACGGCAAGGACCGCGAACCCACCGTCCTGCCTGCCCGCTTTCCAAACATGCTGGTCAACGGCGCGGGTGGCATTGCTGTCGGGATGGCGACCAACATTCCACCACATAACTTGGGCGAAGTGGTCAATGCCACACTGGCTCTGATCGACGAGCCCGACCTGTCGTCTGAACAACTGATTGACTACATCCCGGCCCCCGATTTCCCCACCGGCGGGATCATTCTGGGGCGCTCAGGCGCGCGCAAAGCATATCTGGAAGGCCGCGGTTCCGTTATTGTCCGTGCCAAGACCCACACGGAAGAAATTCGCAAAGACCGCTACGCTATTGTCATTGATGAAGTACCCTATCAGGTCAACAAGGCGTCCATGATCGACAAGATTGCCGAGGCCGCACGCGACAAGCGGATCGAGGGCATCGCACATGTGCAGGACGAATCTGACCGCAACGGTGTCCGTGTCGTGGTGGAACTGAAACGCGATGCGACGGCAGAGGTGGTGTTGAACCAGCTTTTCCGTTTCACGCCGATGCAAACCAGCTTTGGCTGCAACATGCTGGCGTTGAACGGCGGGCGGCCAGAGGTGCTGACGCTGCGCAATTTCCTGACTGCGTTCATCGACTTCAGGGAAGAAGTTGTCGCGCGACGCACGGCATATGAACTGCGCAAAGCACGCGAACGTGCGCATATCCTGTGCGGTCTGGCCGTGGCTGTGACCAACATAGATGAAATCGTGGCCACCATTCGTTCCTCTGCCGATGCAGCCACAGCGCGCGAAAAGCTGATGACGCGGCGTTGGCCTGCGGAAACAATCCTCGAATACATCGCGCTGATCGATGACCCAACCCATACGGCGAACGACGACGGTACCTATAACCTGTCCGAAACCCAGGCGCGCGCCATCCTTGAATTGCGCCTGCAGCGCCTGACTCAGATCGGCGTGCAGGAAGTCACCGACGAACTGCAGGAACTGGCTGGCAAGATACGGGAATACCTCGATATTCTGTCCTCGCGCGACCGGATCATGCAGATCATCCGCGATGAATTGCACGAAGTGCGCAACGCATTCGCAGTCCCCCGCCGCACCGAGATCGTCGACTGGTCCGGCGATATGGAAGACGAGGACCTGATCGAGCAGGAAGACATGGTTGTCACAGTCACGTCGGGCGGCTACATCAAACGCACCGCCCTCGCCGATTTTCGGGCGCAGCGGCGCGGCGGCAAAGGCCTGTCGTCGATGCAGACGAAGGAAGAGGATGTGGTGACCACGCTTTTTGTGGCCAATACGCATACCCAACTTCTTTTCTTCACGACCGACGGGATGGTCTACAAACTGAAGACATGGCGCCTGCCTCTGGGCAACCGGACAGCCAAGGGCAAGGCCATCGTCAATATCTTGCCGATCCCGCAGGGCGTGTCAATTGCGGCCATCATGCCCGTCGACCGGCCCGAAGAGGAATGGGACGATCTGCAGGTTGTCTTTGCCACCTCGGCTGGAACTGTGCGGCGTAACAAGCTGTCAGACTTCACAAATGTCATGCGCAACGGCAAGATCGCGATGAAGTTCGAAGACGAACATGCCGACACTACCCTGATAAACGCCCGCATCGCATCCAACGACGATGATGTCATGCTGGTCACCGATTCAGGCCGCGCCATCCGCTTTCCGGCCACCGATGTGCGCATCTTCAATTCACGTTCTTCCGTAGGTGTTCGCGGGATCAGGCTGCAAGGCAATGATAAGGTTGTCAGCATGTCGATCATCCGCCATTTCGAGGCTGATCCGGCCGAACGGGCCGCCTACCTCAAGATGCGCCGCGCAATGGCGGGGCTGACCGATGACGCCGAGAACGAAGACGAAGAGGCCGCACCCGGTCAAATCAGCCAGGAACGCTATGCAGAAATGTCTGCGGCCGAAAACCTGATCCTAACGATCACGGCCAAAGGATCAGGCAAGCTTTCTTCAAGCCACGATTATCCTGTGCGCGGGCGCGGCGGAATGGGTGTGGCCGCCATGGACAAGGCAATGCGTGGGGGACCGCTGGTGAGCTCGTTCCCCGTTGATCTTTCGGATCAGATCATGCTGGTGACATCGACAGGGCAATCGATCCGCGTACCGATTGAAGGCATTTCCTTCCGGTCGCGAGGTGCAGGTGGCGTAAAAGTCTTTGACACCGGCAAGGGTGAAACGGTCGTAAGCGTCGCATGGATTGCTGATCAGGGTGAAGATGAAGGCGAGGCGTAACCACGTTACTCGCGTTTGTCTTGTGAGAGTGCGCGACTGATCGGCAAGTTCCCGCCAGCAAAGGGTATTTTGCCGTCAGATATGTTGTTCTACAGGCAACAAATACAACGCAAGCGGCAAGAGCCGTAGACGGTTATTAACGGATGCGCGATAGAGAACATACAAAATTTGAAAGGGATAGGACCCATGATGAAGACACTTCTTCTTTCAACAGCCATGGTAGCCGCAGGGAGCTCGGCCAGTTTGGCGCAAGGCTTTACCGGTGCAGAAATCGGGCTGGAGTATCAGTCATTCAGTGATTTTGATGAGTCGACAACAGCGTATTTTGGCGGCGCAGAGTATGCTTTCCTGCCGCAGTTTGCCGTTGCGGCTGACTTGTCATTCTATTCCAACTCCGCAAGCGACGACAACGCCAACAACTTCACTCTGCACGGGATATACAAAACAGGCGGTCCGCGCTCGGGTATCGGCATCTTCTTTGGACAGGATAGCATCGACGAAGGTGACCTGACTATTTTTGGTGCTGAAGGTGCCTTTGATTTTGATCAGGGTCACGTCGAAGGGTTCTTTGGCACGGCAGACCCCGAAGATGGTGATGCGGAAATCGTGTTTATCGGCGCAGAGTTCGAATACGATCTTGGCGGCGGAATTGGCGTGATTGGTGGCTTTGATCGCTTTGATCTCGAAGATGGCGGCGACGAAGTATCAGTCACGACATTCGAGCTTGGCGGATCCTATCAGGTTGCATCCATGGTGACGGTCTTCGGCAAGATTGGCACGATCGAGCTTGACGCTGACACGGACATCGCTGACGGCAGCGAGGATGACACCTTCATCGCAATCGGTGCAGAGATCGGCTTCGGACCTGATCAGGGTCTGACATTCTCTCCGCGCAGCATCTTCTCCAGTGCGCCGCTTGCGTTCTGATAAAGCATTTTTGTGATGTTTGTGGGCCCCGCCATGTGACGGGGCCCTTTTTGTTGATCTCTAACGGCTTAATACGTCGCACCGAGCCGCCATTGCAAAACAGTCACATCTTGAATTTGCCACAATTGTAGAACTGGTTGGCGCACGCAGACGTTGTATGACATCCGCAATTGTTTGAGTGTGGAGATAATCATGTCTTACAGAATTTTTACGGCAGCCCTGCTTGCCGTTGCTGGCACAACGCCTGCCTTGGCCCAGCAGTTCAACGGCGGCTCTGTATCCGGTCTTTACAAAGAGAATACGGACGACGGAAGCGACTTTGGTGGGCTGTCATTTCAAGGTGGTATTGAGTTCGGGCTTGGCACAAGTTTTGCCATCGGTGCGAACCTTGCTGCATTCGAATACAGCGATTTTAGCGATGACGAGACCCTTAATCTGACGTTGCATGGGATGTACATGCTGTCACCTAACTCGGCACTGGGGTTGTTTGTAGGTCAGGACACCACCGATTTTACTGACGTCACGACATATGGTGTAGAAGGCGGCACGACGTCTGGTCAGGGTCGGTTCGAAGGTTACTATGGCATTGCCGAAGTTGATGAGTTTTCGGACGCTGACATCACGATTGCTGGCTTCGTGGCCGAAGTAGGATTTGGCAACGGTTTCGCCGTTGGTATTGAATACGAATCCGTGACAACGGACGACGGGATCCTTTTTGCTGGCGAAGACGAAGACATTACGGTTGCCGACACTGCACTCTATCTGCAGTACACAATTAGTGATGGCCCGGCGATTTACGCAGAAATCGGGCAGATTTCTGCCTTCTTTTCAAGCAACGACACAGACTTCCGCCTTGATGATGAACGGGAATATTTCGGTATTGGTGCGAAATACGCCTTCGGTCGTGATGGTGGCGGCAACATCTTTGGTGACAGAACGCGTGCCGGGTTCGGCGGTTAAGCTGATCAAACCGAGCGAACTGACATGGCCCGCGGCGTTCGCAGCGGGCCTTTTCTTTTATGCGCCCACGCATTAAATCCCGCGCATGGTACATACACTCAACATCATTGGCGGCGGCATGGCCGGATCAGAGGCGGCCTGGCAGGCCGCGCATGCAGGTCTGTCCGTTATCATCCATGAAATGCGTCCCAAGGTCGGGACATTTGCCCATCGCACTGGTCACTTGGGAGAGATGGTCTGTTCGAACTCGTTCCGTTCAGATGATCACGAACAAAACGCGGTCGGCCTGCTGCATTGGGAAATGATGCAAGCCAATGGGTTGATCATGCAGACAGCCTATCAACATCGTCTGCCCGCAGGTGGGGCCTTGGCCGTTGATCGGGACCCTTTCGCAGAAAGCGTCACAGCGGCGCTGAAAGCCCATCCCAACATCCAGATTTCTTATGATGAAATCACTTCCCTGCCAGATCAGGGCCACTGGATCATTGCCACCGGGCCACTAACTTCGGGCGCATTGGCGGACGCGATACAACGGGAAACTGGTGCAGAAGCGCTTGCCTTTTTTGATGCGATCGCTCCGATTGTCTATGCCGATAGTGTGGACATGGACGTGGCCTGGATGCAGTCACGTTATGACAAGGGCGAGACCGAGGAAGAGCAGACCGCTTACCTGAACTGCCCCATGACCAAAGACCAGTATGAAGCATTTATTGATGCGCTTTTGGCCGCCGAAAAAACCGCATTCAAAGAAGGTGAAACAGCTGGCTATTTTGACGGCTGCCTGCCGATCGAGGTGATGGCGGAACGCGGGCGCGAAACCCTGCGCTTTGGCCCGATGAAACCCGTCGGCCTGACAAATGCCCATGATCCGGCCACAAAACCCTATGCAGTCGTGCAGTTGCGCCGGGACAACGCATTGGGCACGTTGTTCAATATTGTTGGCTTTCAGACCAAGATGAAATACGGCGCTCAAAAGTCTGTTTTCAAAACCATACCTGGTTTGCAGGATGCTGAATTCGCGCGTTTGGGCGGCATTCACCGCAACACGTTCATCAATGCCCCCACGCTGCTGGATCAACAGATGCGTCTTCGTTCAAAACCACATATCCGGTTCGCAGGGCAAATCACCGGCGTTGAAGGCTATGTCGAAAGCGCGGCCATGGGCCTGCTTGCGGGCCGCATGGCCGTCGCCGAACTGACGGGACAGACATTGCCGCCGGTCCCGCCCACGACAGCGATGGGCGCCCTCGTCACACACATCACCGGCGGTGCCGAGGCCAAGACATTCCAGCCCATGAACGTCAATTTCGGCCTCTTCCCCCCGGTCGACGGGATCAAGGGGGGACGGCGTAATCGTAAGGACCGCTACAAGGCCTACACGGATCGTGCCAAGGCGGATTGGCGCGCTTGGTTGGGCGACATGGCCCGTGACGCCGCCTAGGCCGGAAAACCGGTGATAACCCGCTTTGCCCCGTCGCCCACTGGGCCTTTGCATTTAGGGCATGCCTATTCCGCGCTGCTTGCCTATGACATGGCCTGCGCTGCGGGTGGGCAATTCTTGTTACGGATTGAGGACATCGATCAATCCCGTGCCAGGCCAGCGTGGGAAGCACAGATTTACGATGATCTGCATTGGCTTGGCATTCGTTGGGAAAGCCCGGTCCTTCGGCAGTCCGATAACCTTGATACCTATTTCCGCGCAATTGATCAGCTTTGGTGGGACAGATTGCTGTACCGGTGCGACTGCACGCGCGCCAACATCCAAGCGGCCCTGTCTGCCCCGCAAGAAGGCGCATATGGCCCTGACGGGATCATCTATCCCGGAACATGCCGCAACACACAAGAAATGCGCGATCATTACCCCCAAACGCCACCCCGCGATGCAGCGCTGCGCCTCGATCTGACAACATACCCTAACGGATTGGCCCCATTCACGTTCAATGACACGATCAAGGGTGAAACCACGTTTACGCTGAAGCAAGCACAAAGCGAGATTGGCGATTTTATCGTGGGACGCAAAGACAGCGGCACATCCTATCACCTGAGCGTCGTGCTTGATGATGCCGCACAAGGGATCACCGACGTCGTCCGTGGTGAGGATTTGTTTGAAGCGACCAAAATCCACGTCATGCTGCAAAGATTGCTGGGCCTGCCAACACCGACCTACCACCATCACCGCCTAATCCGTGATGACATGGGCAAACGGTTGGCCAAGCGAGATGATGCGCGCGCTATCGCAAAGTATCGCGCTGAAGGAGCAACGCCCAATGGTATCAAGCAGATGGTGGGTCTTGCGGCAGTTTGACAACCTCGATCTCGTCACCATTTTCGACGGCTGTGTAAAAGCAGGTCCGGCGGCCCGTGTGGCAAGCAGCCCCAATTTGGTTCACTTCCATCAAAATGCAGTCCCGATCACAATCGACCCTGAAGCCAACCAAAGCCTGCGTGTGGCCGCTGGTGGCCCCCTTGACCCAGAACTCCTGACGTGAGCGCGACCAATAGGTCACCTGCCCCGTCTCCAGTGTACGCGTCACTGCTTCGGCGTTCATCCACGCCATCATCAAGACCTCGCCTGATGTGGCATCCTGCGCAATTGCCGGGATCAGCCCTGCGTCATTATAAGTCAGGGTTTGAGGATCGAAGGACATGTGGAAAACCTTTGCATTGGACGGCGCGGCGTCTATCTAATGGTCACAGCGAAGAAGGGCAAACACGATGTCAGCGGAAAACGATATGATCAAACTCTACTCAGCGCGCATTTTGGCGCTGGCCGCTGACATGCCACGAACCCAAAGGCTCGACAACCCAACAGCAACAGCCAAGAAACGTGCACCGCTTTGCGGATCGACGGTGACGGTAGATCTGCAAGTCGAAGACGGGGTCGTGACGGACTATGGCCAGGATGTCAAAGCCTGCGCCCTGGGTCAGGCAGCAGCCGCTGTTATCGGAGCGGCCATTGTTGGCCAACCGATTGAGGTAATCGAACGCGGACGCGAAGAGTTGTTCAACATGCTCAAGAACGATGGCCCGCTGCCCGCGACACCTTTTGAAGGGCTGGATGTGCTGGAGCCAGCGAAAGACTACAAAAATCGTCATGCATCGATCATGCTCGCATTCGACGCGACGTTGGATGCGCTGCAAGCGCATCAGGAAAGCGCCTGATCCGGCCTAAATCGTGGGCAAGTTGTCCTTGCAGGCGCCGCTATCCTGACCCAAACTAGGTCCCATGCAAACAGCTCCCCGGTTTCTGGTTTTTTCCGATCTTGACGGGACCCTTCTGGATCACAACACATATGGTTGGGACGCGGCGAAACCGGCGCTGGCGCGTTTGGCGCATATCAATGCCCCGTTGATCCTGGCCACCAGCAAGACCGCAGCCGAGACACAAATCCTGCAAAGGCGTTTCGGCCTAGACGCCTATCCGGCGATTGTCGAAAATGGCGCCGGTCTGTGTGATCCGCCCCAAAAACAAGAGCAAAAGGACACGGATTATCAGCGGATTCGCGATGTTCTGGCACAAATGCCGCACAATCTGCGTGAACGTTTTCAGGGCTTTGGCGACATGGACACGCCAACTGTGGCTGACTTCACAGGTCTGAGTGCCGAAGATGCGCTGCGCGCGCGCACCCGTATGTTCTCTGAACCAGGTCTTTGGCACGGCAGTCAGACAGACAGGGCAAGCTTTGTCGATTATCTGGCGGATTATGGTATTTCAGCCCGCGCGGGCGGGCGTTTCCTTACGCTTTCTTTCGGCGCGACAAAGCGAGACAGGATGGCACAGATTATCGCAACCTATACGCCGCAGCACACAATTGCGCTGGGTGACGCGCCCAATGATATCGAGATGATTTGTGCTGCGGACTTGGGCGTGATCATCGCCAATCCACATCACCCGCCCCTGCCCGCACTTGACGGCGAAGAAACAGGGCGGATCATCCGCACAGAAATCGCTGGACCGGCAGGCTGGAACGCGGCAATCCACAGCATCCTTGACCGCGAATTAGGGGCAATGAAAGGCAAGACATTTGGTTGATTTTCATCAGAACGGCAATATCGCGACTTTGCACAATCTGCGCACCCGCTCTCTTGCCGACATGACGCACGAGTTGGAGGCCTTTGCGCCAAGTCGAAAAATCTCGCTCGTACTGCCCTGCTTATATTCGGAGCTCGAAACCGAGGCGATGCCGCGCATCCTGTCAGAACTTGCGCAAGTGAAGTACCTGCACCGCATCGTTATCGGTCTAGATCGTGCGGATGAGGCGCAGTATCGCCATGCCCGCCAGTTCTTTGCCGCATTGGACCAAAATCATATCGTCATTTGGAATGACAGCCCCCGGATGCAGGCGCTTGAGGCGCGTTTGGATAAGATCGGCCTTGCCCCGGCTGAAAGTGGCAAGGGCAAGAATGTTTGGACTTCAATGGGTTATCTGATCGGTTGTCAGGACAGTGCGGTCATGGCAATCCACGATTGCGATATCGTGACCTATACCAATGAATTGCTCGCGCGCCTCGTCTACCCAGTCGTAAACCCCGGTTTTCCCTATCAGGTGGCCAAGGGCTATTACGCACGTATCGGCGATGACAAACTAAATGGCCGGGTGACCCGCCTGCTTGTCAGCCCGCTTTTAATTGCGCTGAAACGCGTGATCGGGGATCGCGACTATATCGACTATCTGCGCAGCTTTCGCTACCCACTGTCAGGCGAGTTTGCGATGCGCACGAATATCCTGCCGGATCTGCGCATTCCGTCTGACTGGGGGCTGGAGATCGGGGTGCTGTCGGAGGCATGGCGCAATCTGGCCCCAAAAGCGGTATGTCAGGTCGAAATCGCCGATAGTTACGATCACAAGCACCAGACCGTCAGCGCAGATGACACCAATGCGGGGCTGAACCGGATGTCAGCTGACATCTGCAAGGCCGTCTTTCGCAAACTTGCCGCCGATGGCACCGTCTTTACCCAGAACACGTTCCGCACCCTCAAAGCCACCTATTACCGGATCGCGCTTGATTTGCTTGAGGCCTATTACACCGATGCCAAAATGAACGGGTTGCGTGTGGACCGGCATGCCGAAGAGGCCGCGATCGAGCTTTTTGCAGAAAGCATCATGCGCGCAGGGCAGATTTTCCTCGACCGCCCACACGAAACCCCGTTTATCCCAAGTTGGAACCGGGTCCATGCCGCCGACCCTGACTTCTTGCGTGATATGCATCGGGCGGTCGCTGAAGATGCAACAGAGTTTGTCTGAGCAACCAAGGAGCGGCGCACATCCTAATGCCCTACATTGCTGATCCACCGGCATTGATAAGGGGCCAGCGTGATATCGCCAGTGCCGATATGATCGCCCGAGATAAGATCGACCCATTCGAGATCCGCTATCAGGTTTAGCGTACTATCCGAGATCGTCACTGTCTGATCGCTCACATTATGAAGTGCGAAGATCGATTGCCGTCGGTCAATGCTTTGCCGCCAAAGGCCAAAAACACGCTCATCGGCAATTGGCAGCGTGAACTGCGTCGCATTGGGATGAAAAGCCGCCTGCTTGCGCCGCAATTGCAGGCGCGTCCGCATCTGACTTAAGACCTGCGCCTGCATGCTGCCGGGATTGGCAAGGCGCTGGCGCAAATCATCGTAATCCCAGCGATGGCGATTGATCGCACGATTCATACCGCGCTTTTCGACACTGGCATGATCATTTTGCGTGGCCAGCAGGGAATGGATATAAAAAGCAGGGATCCCTTCGAGGGACATCACAATCGTCTGCGAACAGATGAACCGAGCCAGATGATACGCCTCGGCCCCATGTACAGTCTCACGCATCGCTTCGAAAAAGGTGGTGTTCAGTTCATAGGGCGCCTCTCCCCCATCCGGCAGTGCCCGCATTGAGACCAAACCACCGATCTTTCGTACAAGATCAATTACCGTCGCCTGATCTTCAGCAGACAACAACCCTTCGGCCGGGCGCATACCGATCCCGTCATGGCTGGCAGTGAAGTTCAAATAGGCACAGCCCAATGGCGCAGGCGGCATAGCGCGCTGCCATTTCGCAAGATGTTTGGCCGTACCTGTCATCATCGCATGCAGGATCAGGGGCGGCAGCGGGAAGTTATAGATCACATGCGCCTCATCTCGGTCGCCGAAATAACTGAGGTTTTCGGCCTTGGGCACATTCGTCTCGGTCAGCAGCACAACGGGCTCAACCGCGTAGTCGCACAGCAGCCTCATCAGTTTCACTATCGCATGGGTCTGCGGCAGATGGATGGATGGTGACCCGACCTCTTTCCAAACAAAGGCCACCGCATCCAGCCGGATGATCTGCACGCCATTATCGATATGCAGGCGGATGATGCGCAGAAATTCCAGCAGAACTTCTGGGTTACGAAAATCCAGATCAATCTGATCATGGCTGAACGTGCACCAGACATGGCGCGGACCGTGTACGGTCTCGACCTCGCGCAAAAGCGGTGTGGTGCGGGGGCGGACGACCATGCCCAGATCATCGTCTGGCGCTGCCTCAAAAAAGAACCGGTCGTAAGGGGCCTTGCCCTGTCGGTAGTCATTGAACCAACGGCCCTGACTGGACACGTGGTTTAATACCAGATCGGACATCAGTTTGAATTCATCTGCAATGCGGTTGATATCGGGCCAATCACCCAGTTGCGGGTTTACCGCACGAAAATCCGACACCGCAAAGCCATCATCCGACGTAAAGGGAAAAAACGGGAGGATATGCACACCGTTGATGACACCTTTCAGATTGCCCAGAAGAAAATCATACAGCAAATCCAAAGGCTTATGCACGCCATCTTTTAGGGTGTTGCCATAGGTGATCAAAAGCGCATCACGCTGTGACCACATCGTGTTGCCAGGCGTACGACCCCGTTTGCGACGGCGACTGCCCTGTGGCCAGAATGCAGCGATGACATCACTGGCCAAGACGTCCGGATCATGATCGGGATAAAGAAACGCCAGATAGGGTCTTAGATCCCGTGCAAACGCGGTGGATGAATGTTTGGCAGTAATGACTTGGTCCATGGGCCGAAGAAATCACAAAAGCAAAAGGCGCACAAATATGAACGCCAAGATCTATTCGCACCCGGTATCATTGCCTGATTTCTAGGCGGGTGTGCAGTCTGAAGAGCCGGATCAATGTCCGCAGCACTTCAACTTGCACGCGTTATTCCTACATGTGAAACAGATGTGCAGAAAAAGAAGGGCGATCATTGGTGGCGATTTCATTGTCAAAAGGACAAGTCCTCAGCCTGAACCAGATGTCCGCCGGGTTGAAGCGTTTGCAAATGGGGGTTGGATGGGATCCTGCAGTGGCGCGCGGCCTGATGGCCCGTATCACTGGGCCAAAGGAAATTGATCTTGACGCTTCCGTCATAACATTCGACGCAAGCAAAACACCAACCAGCATCGTTTACTTTGGCAAATTGCAGTCAGCTGACGGCGCAATCAGGCATAGCGGTGATAATCTCACCGGCGATGGTGACGGCGATGATGAAGCCATTCTGGTTGATCTTACGCTTTTGGACGCGCGTATTGAAACACTGGTTTTCTTTGTGAATTCTTATCAAGGGCACACATTTGACGAGGTCGACAACGCCTATTGCCGTGTGATCAACGATGAAACGGGCGAAGAACTGTGCCGCTTTACGCTGACTGAGAAAAGCGCGCATACCGGCGTGGTGATGGCTGTGTTGTCACGCAACGATGATGACTGGCTGATCAAGGCGGTGGGGATGCCCGGTGTCGGAAGAACTGCTGACCAACTTGTTCCAGACGCTTTGCGCCATATCTAACTGCGAAGATGGTTGCGATAGCGCGATGATACGGTCTGACGGGAAACAGATATGGCACACCGACATACGCAAGTAAGAATAGCAGAGTCCAATGCGAAATGCCGGGCTAACACTTTGCCAAAAAATCAGATAAGTGCGACATTAAGGAATGGTAGAGCCGGCCGCGAAGGTCAGCCAAAAAAGGTTAGGCACATGTTACGCAACGATTTCGGACGCTTACCCAAACCTCGCTTAATGCGCCAAGCCCCAGCAAACATCCCACACGTCTGAGCAGGAATTTACCCATTGGAACTTCCCCACTACGACCTGTTCGTGCTGGCCGCTGGTGCCATCATGTTTGGCCTTTTCCTACTGATCAAAGGCGGGGACTGGACGATTGATGCGTCTGTTTTCATTGCCGAACGCACCGGCCTTTCGCCCCTGTTCATTGGGGCGACAATCATTTCTTTTGGCACATCCGTGCCCGAGCTTTTTACATCGGTGAATGCAAACCTGACCGGTTATCCAGGCATTGCTTTGGGCAATGTTCTTGGTTCGAATATCGCAAATATCCTGCTGGTCCTGGGCGCGACAGCCATCGTTTTCCAGATTGAAGGCAAGGCGAAAGACCTGCTGAAAGACATCGTCATGATGCTATTGGCAACGGGTATCCTGGTCTATGGCATCATGAGCGGCGTGTTTTCTGTTGTGCTCGGTCTTATCATGTTCGGCATTCTTGTAGCGTTTGTCGGTTATCAATATGCGACCAACACGCTGGTCCTTGAAGAGGATGATGAAGATGACGCCGGCGCAAGTATCACCTCGATGGGTATGGCATTGATCATCCTGCTGGGCGGTCTGATCGCCCTTGCCATCGGGTCCGAGATGCTGGTGAAAGGTGCCGTTGTCACCGGAACAATCATCGGGGTACCTGATGCGATCATTGGATTGACGGTCGTGGCATTTGGGACATCCCTGCCAGAGCTTTCAACATGTATCGCCGCCGCACGCAAAAGGTCTGTCGGATTGATCCTTGGGAACATCATCGGGTCAAACACATTCAATATCCTGTCGATCATCGCCCTGACGGCAATTATCAAACCGCTTGACGTCGATCCTGTTCTGGCCGGTATTCAGATGTGGGCAACCGTTGCGGTAACGATAGGCTTTGCCGCTTGGATGCTTGTCGTTGGCAAGATCACCAAGTTTGTCGGTTACATCATGGTGACCGCGTATATCGCCTTTGTTGCTGCGCAGTATCTGGGGCCAAAGTTGCTGATGTGACGTTCAACGCTGTCGTTTTACATCGCCCGTTTTCATCCGCTGCGCGACGCCTTATATCCGTGCCAACCATGCAGACAAACAAGGATATTTTATGCGCGATGCTCAGATCGGTCTGATTGGCCTCGGGACAATGGGGGCTGCCCTTGCTCTCAATATTGCAGATAACGGATTCAAGATCGCAGTCTGGAACCGCACCGTAGAAAAGACAGGCGCTTTTCATGAAGGCGCTGGCGATCTTGCAGACCGTATTGTCCCTACCGAGACCTTGCAGGACTTGGTGAACGCCATTGCCAAACCGCGCGCGATCATCTTGATGGTTCCAGCGGGTGCCGCGGTCGATGATCAAATCGCAGCGCTGCGTCCGTTGCTGGACGATGATGATTTGATCATTGATGCAGGCAACGCCAATTTTCACGATACAAATCGACGTATGGCCGACGCGGGCGACCTGCCATATCTGGGTATCGGTGTGTCCGGCGGTGAAGAAGGTGCGCGCTTTGGCCCTTCGATTATGGGTGGTGGTAAACGCGCCCATTGGGATCGGGTCGCCCCAATTCTGACAGCAATTGCCGCTGATCATCAGGGCACGCCTTGCGCTACCTGGATGGGCGAGGAAGGGGCTGGTCATTTCGTGAAGGCAGTGCATAACGGTATTGAATATGCCGATATGCAGATGATTGCGGAAACCTACGGGATGATGCGTGACGGTCTGCAAATGCAAGCCGACGAGATTGGCAATGTCTTTGCCGGCTGGGATGATGGCCCACTGCGATCCTACCTGATCGAGATTTCGGCCAAAGTGTCCAAGGCAACTGATCCCGACACCGGAAAACCAATGCTGGATGTGATCCTGGACGCTGCAGGCCAGAAAGGCACGGGCCGCTGGACCGTGATTGAAGCACAGCACCTGGCAGCCCCTGTACCTGCGATCGAAGCGGCCGTCGTCGCGCGCAACCTTTCTGCCCAATTGAACATCCGCGCATCAGGTGAGGCCGTGTTTGGCCCCGCGCCACATCGTCTTGCACATGACATGCTGGCGATTGAAACGCTTGAACAGGCGCTCGTTGCCGGAAAAGTGCTATGCTATGCGCAAGGTTTTGGAATGATCGCTAAAGCGTCCGAGGATTTTGGTTGGGCCCTGCCCCTTCCCGAGATTGCCAAGGTCTGGCGTGAGGGCTGCATCATCCGCTCTGCCATGCTGGACGATATGGCGACAGCTTTGGGTGATGACCCCAGCCGTAACCTGATTTTCGCACCCCATTTCGCTGACATCCTAAAGAAAACCCACAACGCCTTGCGTCAGGTCGTGGCACAGGGTGCGCTACATGGCATTACCATGCCGGCCCTCTCGTCTGGTCTGGCCTATTTCGACGCAATCCGCACCGCACGCGGCACGGCGAATATGATCCAGGGACAGCGCGATTTCTTTGGCGCACATGGTTTTGCTCGGATTGATGGTGGTGAAGGGCATCACGGGCCGTGGGGGAGCGGATAAAAGGGTCATCACTAAAGCTGCAGGCTGCTTTAGTTTACCGAGCGGACTTTGCCGGCATTGCTCTGGTTCAGGCTTCTTTCAAATCTCCAGACTTCCAACGCGAATGCACCCGTCGATGTATCGAGATCCACAACTTCCGGGCCACCGTTGATCCATCCCGACTTTTCATAGAAACGGGCAGCCCTGTCATTTCCTACGGCACATGCGAGCCACGCCATGTCGTGCCCGTTTACCCGAATGCGGTTCTCAGCATCGCTCATCAAAGCTTGGGCGACACCTGTACCGCGCGCTTTGGGGGAAACATACATCTGATAAAGCTCGTCTTCTCTGACCATACAGAAGCCGAGCACTAGAGCCTTGCCGACCGCAACGTGCGTGTTGCCAAGATTATCTGCCGTGCGTTGGCTGAAGCTTTTGGTCGTGCGCAGCTCGCACAGTCTTTGGGGCACAATTTCACTGTGCGCTTCATGCCAGCCACTTTCCCAGATTGTACAAATCTGTTCAGCGTGCTTGTCCGTTGCGATTTCGAGCGAAAAATCCATCCAGACAACGCTATGTTCAAGTCGCCGCTCGCGCAACCAACACAACCGCAGCACCGACGCATGTTGCTATCCCAAGGCGTATCCTGCCCCGCGCACTGTGCGTAAAGGATCGCTGCCACCATGTTGGGTCAGGACCTTGCGCAGGCGGCCCACATGAACATCCACAGTGCGGGTATCAACATAGATGTCGCGGCCCCAAACCCGGTCCAGCAGCATATCACGTGACCAGACACGGCCCGGTTTTTCCATGAAGGTTGTCAGCAGACGAAATTCCGTGGGTCCCAGCTTCAGGGGGTTTTCAGCCCGCGTGACACGATGCGTTTCTGCATCCAGTACGATGTCGTCATAGGTCAATACCTGCCCCACCGTCGCAGGACGAACACGACGCAATTGCGTGCGCACACGCGCCATCAGTTCGGACACCGAATAAGGTTTGACCACATAATCATCCGCGCCAGTTTCGAGCCCGCGCACCTTGTCCACTTCTTCGGATCGGGCCGACAACATGATGATAGGGATCGCGCGGGTGTCCGGCTTGATCTTGAGCCGACGACATACCTCAATGCCCGACAGGTTTGGCATCATCCAATCCAGCACGATGACATCGGGCGTGTCTTCATCAACGCAAAGCAGCCCCTCTTCCCCGTTTTCTGCGCGTGTTACGCGGAACCCTTCGGCTTCAAGGTTGTAGGCCAATACTTCGCGCTGGGCCGGTTCATCTTCAACAACAAGAACATGCGGTTGTTGGGTCATTGGTCTAGCTCGGATCAGTTACATAAGCTGTCTTGTCACCCTTGGGCCGTGCCTCGTCCGGCATTTCCCCAGTGACAAGGTAAATCACCTGCTCGGCCATATTGGTCGTCAGATCGCCCATCCGCTCGATGTTTTTGGCCATGAAGTGAAGATGCATACAGGCCGTGATATTGCGCGGATCTTCCATCATGAAAGTCAAAAATTCACGAAACAACGCATTATACATCTGATCAACTTCGTGATCGCGCTGCCGCACATCTTCGGCAAGTTCCGCATCACCGCGCAGATATGCGTCCAGCGTATCTTTAAGCATTGATTCCACCTCGCGCGCCATCCGGCGCAAGGCCGCGTCCGAGCCGTTCACCGGGCTCATCTCAACCAGCACACTGGTGCGTTTGGCAATGTTCTTGGCGTAGTCACCGATCCGTTCCAGTGACGCCGCAAGACGCAATACTGTCAGAACCGAGCGTAGATCCTTGGAAACAGGGGCGCGCAAGGCAATCGTCCGCGCGGCCTCTTCATTGATCTGCACTTCCAGCTGGTCGATGACCTTATCACCGGCGCGCACTTCTTCGGCCAGTTCCACGTCCCGTTCGGCAAGGGATTTCGCTGCCTTCAGGATCGCCTCTTCCACCAAACCGCCCATCTTCATGATCAGCGTAGTGATCGCCTCCAGATCACGGTCATAGGCCGATGAAATGTGTTCGTTCATGTTCACGGCTCCTTACCCGATCCGGCCGGAAATATAGCTTTCCGTGCGCGAGTCTTGTGGGTTGGTGAAAATCTTGTCGGTGTCGTCATATTCCACAAGGTTCCCAAGGTGGAAAAACGCAGTCTTTTGGCTGACGCGGGCCGCCTGCTGCATGGAATGCGTAACGATGACGACCGAGAAACTTTGACGCAGTTCGTCGATCAATTCCTCGACTTGTGCGGTGGCGATAGGATCAAGGGCCGAGCATGGTTCATCCATCAACAGCACCTCGGGTGCCGTCGCAATCGCGCGCGCAATGCAAAGCCGCTGCTGCTGGCCACCCGAAAGCCCTGTGCCGGGGGCGTTCAGCCGGTCCTTGGCTTCGTTCCACAAAGCGGCCTTGCGCAGGGATTTTTCCACGATCTCATCCAGATCAGCCTTGTTTCGGGCCAGCCCATGGATCTTTGGCCCGTAAGCAACGTTGTCATAGATCGACTTGGGAAACGGGTTGGGTTTTTGGAACACCATCCCGACCTTGGCCCGCAACTGCACTGGATCAACCTTTGCGTCATAGATGTCTTCGTTGTCCAGTCGGATGTCGCCTTCGACCCGACAGATATCAATCGTGTCGTTCATCCTATTGATACAACGCAAGAAAGTCGACTTGCCACAACCCGACGGGCCAATGAAGGCCGTGACGGTCTTGTCATCAATATCAACATTCACATCCTTGATGGCGTGGTTGTCGCCGTAAAAGACCTGCACCCCCTTGGCCGAGATCTTGATGTCTTGCTGTGTGCTCATTGCGCGGTCCACATGTATCAAATCTTCCATTACCAGCCCTCCTACCAGCGCCGCTCAAAGCGGCGACGCAGGTAGATTGCGACCGCGTTCATGATAAGCAAAAACACCAAAAGTGTAATGATGGCTCCTGACGCACGTTCCACAAAGGCCGGGTCAGAGCGTTGCGTCCAGTTAAACACCTGTACCGGCAGTGCTGTTGAGGCTTCACCGAACAACCCTGCCTCGGGCGTGTAAGCCGCCGGGTATTCACGCACAAACGCCACCATGCCGATCAGCAGAAGTGGGGCTGTTTCACCCAAGGCTTGCGCCAACCCGATGATTGTACCCGTCAGAATACCAGGCGCGGCAAGCGGCAGCACATGATGGAACACCGATTGCATTTTCGACGCACCCACGCCCAATGCCGCATCGCGGATCGATGGCGGAACGGACTTTAGCGCTGCACGGGTTGAGATGATGATTGTCGGCAATGTCATCAGCGTCAGCACCAACCCCCCCACCAGCGGCGAGGATTGGTTGAACTCCATAAAATTGATAAAGATCGCAAGGCCCAATATCCCATAGACGATCGACGGGACCGCGGCGAGGTTCGAGATATTGACTTCAATGATGTCTGTGATCCGGTTTTTCGGCGCGAATTCTTCCAGATAGATCGAAGAGGCCACTCCAATCGGCAACGCGAGCACTAAGACAACAATCATCATATACAGCGAACCAAGGATCGCGACGCCAAGTCCCGCCGCCTCTGGTCGTTGAACCGATGCATCCGGCCAGACAAAGAAGTTCCAATTGAACTTCGTCTCCATAACACCGCGATCCGCCAGTTCCTGCGCCAGCATCAGCGCCTCTGGTGAGGTGTTCTGGTCAAGTGCCGCACTTTCCAAAGTGACGTCGCCTTTGAAGAACCCATCAATGCGGCCTGACGCCAACACATCAAAAGTCACTGTCTGCCCAACCAGATCGGGGTTCGCCAGAACACGATTGCGGACAGTCGCAGACGATTCTTTCGAAATCATGTTGGCGATGTCCTTGTTGGACAGGTCTGTCGTCAGCCCCTCGCTTTCAAGCGTCGCGATCAGTGCATCCCGCAGCAACGAATTGTAACCAATCGTTGTCGTCTTCGCCATCTCGGCGGGATCACGGTTGCCTTGCTTATCGACCCGATCTTCGGCCAATGCGATATCCATGGTGATGAATGTCTGCTGGAATGAGCTAAGCCCGTTAAACAGCACGGATATCAGCAAGACCAACAGCGCCAGCATGGCCACGACAATGGCCGACAGACCATAGGCCTGAAACCGTTTTTCAGCTGCATTACGTTTCTTCGTGCGCGCATCCGCGACAAGGAGCGAGGTCGTCATTCGTATTGCTCCCGATATTTGCGCACGATGTAGAGCGCAAAGACATTCAGCCCCAGCGTGATGACGAACAGGGTCAGACCAAGGGCAAAGGCCACAAGCGTTTCGGGGCTGGCAAAGTCAGTATCCCCTGTCAGCTGGCTAACGATTTTGACGGTCACGGTCGTCATGGCCTCAAACGGATTAAGCGACAGTCGGGCCGCAGCCCCTGCCCCCAAGACCACAATCATCGTCTCGCCAATGGCCCGCGATGCGGCCAGCAGGATGGCCCCCACAATGCCCGGCAACGCGGCAGGTAAAACGACCTGCCGGATCGTTTCGGATTTTGTTGCCCCCAGCCCCAGCGATCCATCACGCATCGCCTGCGGCACGGCGTTGATGATGTCATCGGACAGCGAACTGACAAACGGGATGAGCATCACCCCCATCACAACACCGGCCGTCATGACGGATGAAGCGCTTTGCCCAAAGCCCATCGGCTCTGCAAAGTAATCCCGCAGGAACGGGCCAACCGTGATCAAGGCAAACAGGCCGTAGACTATGGTCGGAATACCAGCCAGAACCTCAATGGCGGGCTTGGCGACCGCGCGCAGCCGGGGTCCCGCATATTCAGAAAGGTAGATCGCCGCGAACAAGCCGATCGGCACAGCCACCAGCAGTGCTATGACGCTGACATAAAGCGTGCCCCACAAAAGCGGGATGATCCCAAGGTCGGAATTGCCACGGAAATTGGGCGACCAACTGAGCGAGAAGAAGAAATCGCGCCAGTCATACTGGCCAAAGAAGTTAAACGTCTCAAACAGCATCGAGAACACGATGCCAACCGTCGTCATGATCGCGATGGTCGAGGCAAAGATCAAAAGCCCCATAATCCAGCGTTCAGCATAGGTGCGCGCGCGGGTCTCGGTCTTGATACCGATCAGCGACAGGGCACAACCGGTGATACCAAGGCCGAGGATCACAAGGGTAAAAAACCAGTTTGGGCCGCCATCCGTCAACCGCCCGTAAAGCGCAAAGAGAAGGACGGCTGCCGCAGGCGGAACAATCGTTGCTAGCGCCGTATTCAACGCGTGTTGATTTGGCAGCGAGACCAGCGTGCGAATGTCCCCGCCGGCGACTTTCAAAGCCCGTGACTTCGCAACGAAATAGCCAACGACGGCCAACGCGAAGATCATCAAAAGCGGTGTCGTCAGCGATTGCATGGGGTCAGTTCCAGAGCAAAGGGGTATCAGGGGCGCGGATACACGCCCCTGATAAGATATTCAAAGTTATGTGCCGCTGCCCATGACTGTTTCGTTCGCAACAGTCTCTTGCACCTGCAGCAACTCTGGATCGGACACAAGACCGTACTCCGCCAATGGGCCATCAGGGCCTGCGATATCATCGGAGACGAAGAATTCAGCAAATTCTTTCAGGCCGGGAATGACACCGATATGAGCCGCCTTGATGTAGAAATAAAGCGGGCGCGAAACGGGGTATTCGCCAGAAGCAATGCTTTCCGTTGAAGGAACAACACCCGACATCGTCGCGACTTGCAGCTTGTTTGTGTTGTTTTCATAGAATGACAGACCAAAGACGCCGATGCCGTTGCTGTCAGCTTCTATCCGGGCCAGCGTTTCGGTGTAGTCACCGTCAATATCGACAGAGCGGCCATCCGTGCGGATCGCCATGCACTTCGCTTCGGCTGTGTCTTCATCAACGCCTGCGTCCAGCATGGCCTGGAAGAACCCGCCGTCTTCACAACCTGCCAGAATGACCTTTTCTTCGAAAACTTCGCGTGTTCCGTGCTTTGTGCCGGGAATAAAGGCCTGGATCGGTTGATCGGGGAAATCGGCGTTGACTTCATTCCAGCTTGTGAACGTGTTTGGCACCAGTTCACCGTCAATGAAGTGTTCATTGGCCAGCGCCTTGTACCAGTCCTCCGGCGTGTAAGCGAAAGAGTTGCCCTTGATATCAGATGCGAAAACGATGCCGTCATAGCCGATGCGCACTTCGATGATGTCCGTTACGCCAGCCTCGGCGCAGACGGCAACCTCGTTTTCGCGGATCGCACGGGATGCGTTGGCAATGTCGATCGTGTTGGCACCGACACCTTCGCAGAACCGCTTCAGACCGGCAGAAGAACCACCAGATTCGATGACGGGTGTCGGGAAGTCAAAGTTTTCACCGAAGACTTCGGCAACGATGGATGCGTATGGCAGCACCGTGGAAGACCCTGCAACCTGTACGTTGTCACGTGCAAACGCGGTTGTGGCGGTAAGGGCGATGGCTGCTGTTGTTGCAGTCAGTTTCATGATCGACATCAAATCACTCCTGTCAGTCAAACACCGATTACGCGCGAGCCGCGCAATCATTGCCGCCCGTCTAGGGTACCTCTGCCGACGCTTTTGTGACAGTTATGTAAAAGTTTTATGACAGTCGATTTGGCATCAGTTTGTGGGAAGAAATACAGAGACCTGGGCGCCCTCCCCCTCTTCACTTTCAATGACAAGCCGCCCTCTGTGACGATTCACGATGTGCTTGACGATCGCCAGACCCAGCCCTGTTCCGCCAACCTCGCGAGATCTGTGGTTATCGACACGGTAAAACCGTTCGGTCAGGCGGGCCAGATGGTGCGACGCAATGCCATCGCCCTTATCAGCCACACGAACTTCGACACCTTCACTGCGCAACCGGCGATGCACAGCCTTCGGCAGCAATGTAACAATCACCACTTTTCCGGCAGCCCCATATTTGATCCCGTTTTCAACCAGATTGGTAAAAACCTGCACCAGTTGGCCGGGATCGCCTGGTACCATCTCATTGCCGCCCTGAATATCCAGCTTCACGACCACACCAGCTGTTTTTGCCTGCGGTTCCAACCCCTTAATCACCGATGAAAGTAAAACGGCTAGGTCCACATGTTCACGAGGACGCACGCGTTCATCTTCTTCGACACGGCTAAGCGACAAAAGATCATCAACCAGCCGGGTCATCCGATTCGCCTCATGTGCCATGATCGCCAAAAAACGATCCCTGGCATCAGGATCGTCGCGCGCCGCGCCGCTGAGCGTTTCGATAAAGCCAAGCAGCGCCGTCAGTGGCGTGCGTAGCTCATGGCTGACATTGGCGACAAACTCACGACGCATTTTGCCTGCGTCTTCAGCGGCGGTTTGGTCCTCAAACGTCAAAACAATATCTTCGCCCGCCTTGGCAAGCGACACGCGATATGTAACATCCTTATCGCCATCCCGCGAAACAAAGCGTGCCATTGCTGGGTTGGCAGATCCACGTACTTTACCCACTGCGTCAATGATCGCTGGTTGGCGCATGACAGTGATGTAATGCTTGCCAATCAACTCTGGTCCAAAGATGTCAACCAGCGGCGCATTCGCCATAAGAACCCTGTCATCCGACCCAACGATCAGGACAGGAATTGGCAGTACATCAATGACTGCGTCAATTTGCGCAACTGTCACAAAACCTCCCTATTTTGTGTGAACATCTATAGGTTGACGCTTTTCACCAGGTACAATCGCTTTTTATTCATATTATCGGGAACAATCCGTTTCATTCCAACATTTATTCGTAAAGTGTTTACCCTGCAAATTCACGCTTACTGAGGACCAGATGTCGTCAAAAACCAACACCGACCACGTTTCTTGGTTTCCGGAAATTGCTGATCAACCGGCGGATGAGACGCTGGTGGTTGGTGATTTGCAGCGCTGGACTGCCGAAGGGCGGACATATTCTGGACTTGATGAGTTTAACTTCGTGAGTATTGCAGCTTTGGATGCCGTCTTGCTGGCGCGACTTAATCCGGGGATCATCTTGTCGCCCCTGGTCGCCGATGAATTTGATGCTGTTGATATTGCAGTCAAGCTGATCTCCATCGGTTTTGCTGGCAAGTACCGCGCGATCACTGATCAAGCGCTCAATGCGACGCTTATTCGCAAGGAGATCAGATCTTTGTCACCAGCGCTCGACTTTGACGTACTTCAGATTTCGATGCCCCCAACCGACGCCAACACCCTACCCAGCCACAGCAGTATAGACGAATAACCTCCTAAAGCGCGCTCAGATCACGTTGGAACCGCGCAGCATTTTCTTGATAATGCAGCGCAGAGGCGCGCAGCCCGCTGATTTGGGTATCGTCAAGCATTCGCACGACCTTACCAGGTGCGCCCATAACGAGCGAGCCGTCTGGGATTTGTTTGCCCTCGGTAATCAATGCCCCCGCCCCGATCAGGCAATTCTCGCCGATGACCGCACCGTTAAGGACCGTGGCGCCCATGCCGATCAGGCTATTCTGGCCAATCCTGCAACCATGCAGCATGGCCTTGTGCCCAATGGTACAGCCTGCACCAATGGTCAGCGGATACCCCATATCTGTGTGCAACACGCAATTCTCTTGCACATTGCTACCTGCCCCTATCGTGATCATCTCATTGTCACCACGCAGCGTGCAGCCAAACCAAACGGATGACTTGGCTTCCAGCGTGACACGACCGATGACGTAGCAGCCAGGAGCGACCCACGCATCTGCGGCCACATCCGGCCGGTTGTCGCCTAACGCATAAATGCTCATACCCGCTCTCCGAATTCTGTTTGCAAACGACGGACATGATCAACCAATTGTGGCTGCTGCGACCGGCGCAACCGTTCAGCACTGATGATGGTCTTCAAACTTGCTTCGGTGGCGTCCAGATCATCATTGACAAGAACATAGTTGTAGCCGTCCCAATGGCTAATCTCGTCCCAGCTTTTCTGCATGCGCTGTTCAATCACGTCCTGCGCATCCTGGCCCCGGCTGACAAGACGGCGATGAAGTTCCGGGATCGACGGCGGCAAGATGAAGATCGACAGAACATGTTCCTGCAACGCAGAATTGCTGATCTGTTGCGCCCCCTGCCAATCGATATCAAACAGCACATCCCGGCCGCCGTCGATGGCGCGCTGTACAGGGGCCTTTGGGGATCCGTAATAATTCCCAAAGACCTGCGCATGCTCCAGCATTTCACCCTCGGCGACCTGTCGCTGAAATTCACTGACTGACACAAAGAAATAGTCCTGCCCATCCACCTCACCGTCTCGCGGCGGGCGCGATGTTGCGGACACCGAAAAACGCAGCGTGCTATCCCAGATTCGCAACCTTTTGGCCAATGTCGACTTGCCCGCACCTGAGGGTGAAGACAGGATGATTAAAAGACCGCGTCGGGGCATCGCGTCACTCCACATTCTGAATCTGCTCGCGCATCTGGTCAATGACCGCCTTGAGATCAAGTCCAATCGCCGTCAGTGCCTGATCTTGCGCTTTGGCGCAAAGTGTATTGGCCTCCCGGTTAAATTCTTGTGCAAGAAAGTCGAGTTTGCGACCTGCCGGTTTGTCCATCTTCAAAAGATCGCGCGCCGCCGTGACATGCGCCGCCAATCGGTCAATCTCTTCAGTCACGTCCGATTTCACAAACAAAAGCGCCAGTTCTTGTGCAAGGCGCTGCTCATCCATGTCGGCTGCGTCTTCAATAACGCGCTGTAAAGCACGGGTAAGGTTTTCACGCACTTGCGGCGCGCGATCTGCCGCTGCTTTTGCAGCCGCGTCAGTCAGCGCGTCAATCTGGTCGAGCTGATCACGGATGACCTGCAACAAAGCCGCGCCCTCGCTGGCACGCATGGCAATGAAGTCATCCAGCAGCGGCTTAATGTCGTTTGCCAAAGCGGCTGCGATGCCCGCTGCGTCATCATCATCGGAACTGCCCGCCACCAACACACCACGTTGGGCCAGTACATCGGCTGCTGTTGGTTGCGCCAGTGTCACGCCCATGGCAAACGCGCGTTCCTGAACCGCATCAAGCGCCGTCAGCACAGCTGTCAATTGCGCGTCATCCAATGCAATGGTTTGCGCGCTATCCTCTCGGTTCAGCCGCAGATTAACGGTCACATTGCCGCGCGCCAGGCCTGCTGTCAGGGCGGCGCGCAAAGCAACCTCAAGCCCTGCAATGCCTTCTGGAAGCCGCAGTCGCAGGTCAAGCCCACGTGCATTGACACCGCGCATCTCCCATGCCCATGACACCGGACCAAAGCTGCCCGAGCGGCTGGCAAATGCGGTCATTGATCTGATCATAAAGACCCCTATCCATCTTTCGGTGCACAGGACCTACGGGAAAATGGGCAAAGGGGGCAATAGCAGGCTTTTAATTACAATTAACCCTTTTACACTTTGTTAGATGAATAAGGTGGTAAGGTTTGTTAAATTCCTCTTAACGCTAAACGGGTACGATCCATAACATGGGCGCCCAACGTTCTACGAGGTTTTCATGAAGATGGTCACAGATACGCCGACACGTCGCAATTCTGACAAGCCGGGTGCAAACAACCCCACACTCCAAAGTCTTGAGGCTTATTGGCAGACCTTACGCAACGCACAGCGCATTCCGTCGCGCAACGATATCGAACCACGTCAGATTGATCAGGCATTGCCACACGCGTTCATCTTGCAGCGTGTCGCACCGGGTGTTGCGCGGATGCGCGTGGCCGGTCAGCAACTGCATGAACTACTCAAGATGGATGCGCGCGGGATGCCCATCAGCACACTGATCCTGCCCGAAGCGCGCGAAGAAATTGCCAAGCTGATTGAAGATGCCTTTACCACCCCGGCAATTGTTGCGCTGCCACTGATCTCACCCAGCAGCCTGATGCGGGCAGAGTTGACCGCGACCATGCTGTTGTTGCCGCTGCGGGATGCCAAAGGTGAAACATCCCGGATCCTGGGCGCACTCGTCACGGACGACGCACCTGGCAATCGCCCGCGTCGGTTCCAGATCCACCCTGGCAAGGCTATCCGGAACGAGCCCCTGCAGCCACGATTGGCAACTGTGCAAGGACTAGTGCACACCAAAGAAGAAAAAAGGCCGGACGCGGTGCGCCCAGCCCTACGATTGGTTGTCAACAACGGGTAATCAGCCCGCCTTGGCCTGCTGCAGATTGTTGCGGCGGGCGGAAAGTTCTTCGGCAACAAGGAATGCCAGTTCCAACGATTGCGAAGCGTTCAGGCGCGGATCACAGGCAGTGTGATAGCGGCTGGACAGGTCCTCATCCGTGACAGCCCGAACCCCGCCGGTGCATTCGGTCACATCCTTGCCTGTCATCTCGAAATGGACACCACCCGGCACCGTGCCTTCGGCATTATGCACGGCAAAGAATTCTTTGACCTCGCGCAAGACACTGTCAAAGGGACGTGTCTTGTAGCCGGTTGACGACTTGATGGTATTGCCGTGCATTGCGTCGCAGGTCCAAACAACATTTGCACCTTCTTCCTCGACCGCTTTGATCAGGCGTGGCAGATGCTCTCCCACGGACCCTGCCCCAAACCGCGCGATCAATGTCAGACGCCCCGGCTCATTTTCGGGGTTCAGCGACGCCATCAGCGACTTTAGATGCCCGGTAGTCATGCTGGGTCCGCATTTCAGACCAATGGGGTTTTGCACACCCTTGCAGAACTCAACATGGGCGCCGTCCGGCTGGCGCGTACGATCGCCGATCCAGATCATGTGACCGGAACCAGCCAGCCACTTGCCCGAGGTGGAATCAAGCCGGCACAAAGCCTCTTCATATTCCAACAGTAGCGCCTCATGGCTGGTGTAGAAATCGACGGTCTGCAGTTCGTGATTGGTCTCGGTCGTCAGACCGGCAGCCTCCATAAAGTCGAGCGTATCGCTGATACGCTCGGCCATATCACTGTATTTCTTGACTTCGTTGGCATCAGTAAACCCAAGCGTCCACTTGTGGACCTCGTGTACATTTGCAAAACCGCCCGTTGAAAAGGCCCGCAACAGGTTCAGCGTCGCGGCCGCCTGTAGATAGGCCTGCAACATGCGTTCGGGATCAGGCACGCGACTGGCCTCGGTAAAATCAAAGCCGTTAATGATATCACCGCGGTAGCTGGGCAGTTCCACGCCATCCACGGTTTCGGTCGGCGCCGAGCGTGGCTTTGCCATCTGCCCGGCCATCCGGCCCACTTTGACAACCGGCACTTTCGCACCATAGGTCAGCACGACCGCCATCTGCAGCATGACCTTGAACGTGTCGCGGATACCGTCAGCGGCGAATTCCGCAAAGCTTTCCGCACAGTCGCCACCTTGCAACAAGAAGGCATCACCACGGCTGACCGCAGCAAGCTCTGCCTTCAACTTGCGTGCTTCACCGGCAAAGACCAAAGGCGGATAGCTGGCAAGACGCGCCTCAACAGCGGCAAGCGCGGCTGCATCGGTATAGTCAGGCATCTGAACCCGGGGCCTTTTGCGCCAGTCAGATTTTAGCCACTCAGTCATTGTCTCGCTCCATATCCAGGATGTCGTTGCGGTATTAGGGGGCCCGTATAACGCGCCCTATTGAACGCGCCAATGGCAAATGCGTCCGGGACCCTCACCAAAAAGGCATCCAGTGGCGATGTTTTCCCTCTTGAAGGGTAAGACCAAAACTGATGAGGTTCGACATGCACTAAGCGCATCAGGACACCCACCCATGCAGATTGAACCGCAAATCGTCGATGTCGATCATACGGGCAAGCCGCGTCGCTTTGTTTTTGTGTTGATGAATAACTTTACCATGCTGTGCTTTGCAGCGGCTTTGGAAAGCCTGCGCATCGCCAATAGAACGGCTGGAAAGACCCTTTACACCTGGGAGATCATCGGTGAAGGGGGCGAAGAGGCAATTTGCTCAAACGGCTGCGCGTTCCGGGTCACGTCCGATTTGGTTGAGCTTGAGCGTGATGACACAGTGATGCTGTGCGGCGGCGTTGATGTGCAAAAGGCCACCAGCAAACGCACATTGAACTGGCTACGCCGCGAAGCCCGCAGAGGAGCCACGATTGCGGGGCTTTGTACGGCGGGATATACCATGGCCAAGGCCGGTTTGCTTGATGGTAAACGCGCCACGATCCATTGGGAAAACCAAGACAGCTTTGCCGAAGAATTCGAAGATGTTGAATTGACGAAATCCGTCTTCGTCATCGACCGCAAGCGGATCACGACGGCCGGAGGCACCGCATCCATTGATCTCATGATCAAGGTGATCGCCGATGATCACGGAGAAGAGCTGGCCAATGCTGTCGCAGACATCCTGATCTATTCGTCCATCCGCACCGATCAGGATACCCAGCGTCTGTCGATCCCAACCCGCATTGGCGTGCGCCATCCCAAGCTCAGCCGCGTGATCCAGATGATGGAACAAAACATAGAAGAGCCGATCAGCCCTGCGATCCTGGCACGCGATGTGGGCATGTCGACCCGCCAGCTTGAACGGCTTTTCCGGCGTTACCTGTCCCGCAGTCCCAAACGCTACTACATGGAGTTGCGCTTGCAAAAGGCGCGCAACCTATTGATGCAAACCGATATGACGGTGATCAACGTGGCACTGGCTTGTGGCTTTGCTTCGCCATCACATTTTTCGAAATGCTATCGGTCGCACTATGACACGACCCCCTATCGCGAGCGCGGCAGCCATGCTGCCCGATTGTCTGTCTGAACAAATCACGGCGTTTTACCACAATTGTTGACCAGAAGATTATCTGCCTGTGAATCTGGTCCAGTTCAGTCGAATTGCCCCTGCGTTCGCGCTTTCCTTTTGGAAACCGCCTGCTAATCTGCGCGGCAGGACAAAGAAATCCTATAGGGAGAAAAAAATGAAAAAACTGCTTTTGGCGACAAGCGCTGTCGCAATGATGGCTGGCGGCGTTTCGGCGGACGGTCATACCGAAGAGGTCAAGATCGGCGTGATCCTCGGCTTCACCGGCCCGCTTGAATCGATCACCCCTGCCATGGGTGCCGGCGCAGAGCTGGCGATGCAAGAAGTGACCGACTCCGGAGCCCTTCTGGGCGGCGCGAAAGTCACCTCTGTTCGTGGCGACAGTACATGTATCGATGCCGGTGCGGCAACCGCAGCGGCAGAACGCCTGATCACATCAGACGACGTTGACGCGATCATGGGGGCAGATTGCTCTGGTGTGACCGGCGCCATCCTGCAAAATGTGGCTCGCCCGAATGGCGTTGTGATGATTTCACCATCTGCCACCTCGCCCGGCCTGTCTACAGCCGAAGATGACGGCCTGTTTTTCCGCACGGCACCTTCCGATGCCCGCCAAGGTGTCATCATCACGGAAATCCTGCAGGATCGTGGCGTCAAGGAAGTCGCACTGACCTACACCAACAATGACTATGGCAAGGGTCTTGCTGATGCATTCCAGGCCGCGTTTGAAGAATCTGGCGGCACCGTCACCATCTCCGCAGCCCACGAAGATGGCAAAGCCGACTACTCTGCCGAGGTTGGCGCGCTTGCATCTGCGGGTGGCGAAGTTCTGGTGGTGGCCGGTTACGTCGACCAAGGCGGCTCTGGCATCATCCGCTCATCCCTTGATACCGGCGCATTCGACACGTTCTATCTGCCTGACGGCATGGTTGGTGCGGTGCTGAACGACAATTTCGGTGAAGAACTGAATGGGTCTTACGGCGCATATCCCGGAACGGACAATGCCGGTGCTGGCAAATTCGTTGAAATGGCACAAGCCGCGGGCTTTGACGGCACAGGCGCGTTCTCGCCTGAATCATATGATGCTGCGGCCCTTATCATGCTGGCCATGCAAAAGGCTGGATCGGCTGACTCGGCTGATTTCAAAGACCACGTCTTTGACGTCGCAAACGCCCCGGGTGTTGAGATCATGCCAGGTGAGCTTCAAAAAGGGCTTGAGCTGATCGCGGCGGGCGAAGACATCGATTATGTTGGCGCATCAGCCGTCGAATTGATCGGCCCCGGTGAATCAGCAGGCAACTATCAAGAGATTGAATTCTCTGATGGGGTCTATTCCACGATCAAGTTCCGCTAAGCGGATCGATTGACACCAGAATGGCGCGAGGTCACGGCCTTGCGCCGTTTTGCAAAACAAGACGCGCAACAACAGCGCGCAAGGGGTCGTAGATGATCGTCGTTGAAGATCTGGTCAAGACGTTTGGCGGATTCCACGCTGTGGATGGCGCTTCTTTGACGATTGAGGAAGGTACAATTACTGGTTTGATCGGCCCTAATGGTGCGGGAAAAACGACACTTTTCAATGTAATCGCTGGCGTTCTTAAACCAACCTCCGGTCGTGTGACGATGCGCGGCGAAGACATCACCGGCCTGCCCCCGCATGAGCTGTTTCACAAAGGGCTGTTGCGCACGTTCCAGATCGCGCACGAATTCTCGTCCATGACGGTCCGCGAGAACCTGATGATGGTCCCTGGTGATCAATCGGGCGAACGGCTGTGGAATGCATGGTTTGGCCGCCGCAGGATCGCCGATGAAGAACGCGCCTTGCAGGCGAAGGCTGATGAGGTGATCGAATTCCTGACCATTGAACACCTGAAAGAAGAAAAGGCCGGCAACCTCTCTGGCGGACAGAAAAAACTCCTTGAACTGGGTCGGACCATGATGGTCGATGCCGAGATCGTCTTTCTGGACGAGGTCGGCGCAGGTGTGAACCGCACCCTGCTGAACACGATTGGGGATGCGATCATCCGGCTCAACAAAGAACGCAATTACACATTCGTCGTGATCGAACACGACATGGACTTTATCGGCCGCCTCTGTGACCCGGTGATTTGTATGGCGGAAGGCCACGTGCTGGCCGAAGGGACCTTGGATGAAATCAAGGCCAATGAACAGGTGATCGAGGCCTACCTTGGCACCGGACTGAAGAACAAAGACAAAGTGAGTGCGACATGAAATTCCTCCTGACCGTTTTGTTTGGGGCGATCCTTGGGGCCGCTGGAACGCTTTATTACATCTACCTCAACCACGCGGAACCGTCCGAACAGGCGCTGATGCGTGACACCCTGCTGACCTACGCCCCATTTCTTGAAGAGTATATTACCCAGTGAGTGATCCGTTCCTGATCGGGGATGCCATGACCGGCGGTTATGGCAAGGGACCCGATATCCTGCATTCCTGTACGATTGCCGCCGAAAAAGGTGAAATCGCCGTGATCGTCGGCCCCAACGGGGCGGGCAAATCCACCGCGATGAAAGCTTTGTTCGGCATGTTGAATGTCAACGAAGGTGCCGTGCGTCTGGATGGCGAGGATATCACCCATCTTTCCCCACAGGAACGCGTCGTCAAAGGCATGGGGTTTGTGCCGCAGGTTGCAAATATCTTTACCTCCATGACAGTTGAAGAAAACCTGGAAATGGGCGCCTTCATCCGCCGCGACGATTTCAGCGATACGATGGCACAGGTCTATGACCTGTTCCCGATCCTGAAGGAAAAGCGGCAGCAAGCGGCGGGTGAACTGTCCGGCGGCCAACGCCAACAAGTGGCTGTAGGTCGCGCGCTGATGACGCAACCCAAGGTGCTAATGCTGGATGAACCCACCGCCGGGGTCAGCCCCATCGTAATGGACGAGCTTTTTGACCGGATTATCGAGGTTGCCCGCACCGGTATTCCGACCCTCATGGTTGAACAAAACGCCCGTCAAGCGCTTGAAATTGCAGACAAGGCTTATGTGCTGGTACAGGGCCGCAACGCACATACCGGGACCGGCAAAGAGCTCTTGGCCGACCCTGAAGTACGGCGGAGCTTTCTGGGCGGATGAGGATGGCCGTGTTTCTTTCAGCTCTCAGTGCACCTGCGATGGCGGACACGATCACCTGTGACCTGGAAGGGACATCCTTGGCATTCACGATTGATCGCACACAATTCGCCCCACCGCATGACGCTGGCGAACCACCGAGGCGCAAGGTCACCACAGTCCGCATGGGCGACGCACAATTCCCGGCAGAGCCGATCCTGATGGGTGATGTCCGCGGCTTCTGGGCCGAAGGGTTGAGCGGATCAAATATGATGTTGGTGGTTCAAGCCGATGGATCGGCTGTGTTCACAAACGTTGATGCGGGTCAGCGGCTCACTGGACAATGCGAGGTGCGGCAATGAGCTTCGTATCTCACTTCGGCCACCGGTGCATACTCACTATTCTGCTGCAGATGTCTTTCGCAGGAGTAGCATGGGCTCAATCCTGCACGATAAAGGTCGTTTGCGAAGAGAGTGCTAACTGCGCCCGCCCCGATTTGACACTTCATTGGACACCGGAAGCCTCCGAGATAATCGAAATCGACGGTCAAGTTATGCAGGCGACCTGGATTAACGAACCACAAATCACAAGTACCATGCGCGTCGGCGATGTTGATTACCAGATCGTGACCCCTGGACCACAGCTTTTTGCGCATGGTGACCGTCGAATGATCGTCATCGTTCCGGGTGATGCGCCCGGTCATATCTCAGCATCAACGCTGCAGACGCCACGGCGCTTTGTTGATTATGAAGATGCAGTAAGCAACCGCGCTGTGTTCAAAGGTCTTTGCGAGGGATTATTCTAATGGACATCCTCAACGCCCTCGTGGCTTTCGCCAATTTTGTCTTCGTCCCCGGCCTCGCCTATGGCGCGCAACTTGCCATCGGCGCGCTGGGGGTCACGCTGATCTATGGTATCCTGCGCTTTTCGAACTTTGCCCATGGCGACACGATGGCCTTTGGGACGGCAATAACGATTATTGTGACAACAGCCTTGACCGGTCTTGGGATCACCTTTGGCCCCTTGCCCACGGCCTTGATCGCCCTGCCTTTTGGCATTTTGGGAACAATCCTGCTGCTCCTCGGTACGGACTGGGCCGTCTATAAATTCTACCGGCAGCAGAAGGCATCACCTGTCATCCTTGTCATCGTGTCAATGGGCGTGATGTTCGTAATGAACGGGATCGTCCGCTTTATCATTGGCGTGCGTGAAGTGAACTTTGCAGATGGTGAACGCTTCATCATCACCGCTCGCGAATTCCGCACGATGACTGGCCTGAATGAAGGACTGGCAATCAAGACAACACAAGCCATTGCCGTGGTCGTCGCCTTCATCGTCATGGCGCTGCTCTTTTGGTTTCTTAACAAGACCCGCACCGGTAAATCCATGCGGGCCTTTTCGGACAACGAAGACCTCGCGCTCCTTTCTGGCATCAACCCTGACTGGGTGGTGAAAGTGACTTGGATGATCGTTGCAGCACTCGCCACCACGGCAGGCGTGCTTTACGGCCTCGACAAATCCTTCCGCGCCTTCACGTACTTCCAGCTTCTGTTACCAATCTTCGCCGCCGCCATCGTGGGCGGCCTTGGCAACCCGATTGGGGCCATCGCGGGCGGCTTTGTCATCGCCTTCAGCGAAGTCACCATTACTTATGCGTGGAAAAAGGTGCTGACCTATCTGCTGCCGGAACCGTTAGAACCGGACGGATTGGTCCAGCTTCTGTCCACCGATTACAAATTCGCCGTAAGTTTCGCGATCCTGATCATCGTGTTGCTTTTCAAGCCGACCGGTCTGTTCAAGGGGCAATCCGTATGAACCCTGCTGTCAAAAATACGTTTCTGTTCGCGCTGGTTGGCGTTCTGCTGATCGGCACAGGCATCATACAAGGCTGGAACTCGACACTGGTGATCCTGAATATGGGTCTGATATCGGCCATCATGGCACTCGGTGTGAACCTGCAATGGGGCTTTGCGGGGCTGTTTAATATCGGTGTGATGGGCTTTGTGGCGCTGGGTGGTCTGGCAACCGTGCTTGTTTCAACCCCACCTGTGCCCGAGGCGTGGGAGGCAGGTGGTCTGCGGATCCTGGCCGGGCTCGTCTTGGGGGCGGCAACCGTCGTTGCAGCCGTCATGGTGCAAAAGCGACTGCAGGGCCGCACACGCACTTTGGCCACACTCGTTATTCTGGTGGGGGGGTTCTTTCTGTATCGCGCGGTCTTTGACCCCGGCAAGGTCGCGGTCGAGGCCGTCAACCCCGCCGTCAGCGGCAACCTTGGCGGGTTAAACCTGCCCATCCTGCTTAGCTGGCCGGTGGGTGGCCTGCTTGCTGCTGGTGCCGCATGGGTGATCGGCAAGACAGCACTTGGCCTGCGCTCCGACTACCTCGCCATCGCCACGCTGGGTATTGCCGAGATCGTTATCGCCGTCATGAAAAACGAGGACTGGCTGGCGCGTGGTGTGAAGAACGTTATCGGTCTTGATCGCCCCGTCCCGCGTGAGATTGATCTGCAAAACGACCCGGGCTTTGTCGAGCGCGCCGCCAGCCTTGGGCTTGATCCGATTACCGCATCGACGCTTTATACCAAGATCGGCTACGCCGTCCTTTTTACTGTCGTCCTTCTCATCATCCTGTGGCTTGCGCAAATGGCGCTCAACAGCCCGTGGGGCCGGATGATGCGCGCAATTCGCGACAACGAGGTCGCGGCAGAAGCAATGGGCAAAGACGTCACCGCCCGGCACCTGCAGATCTTCATCCTCGGCTCGGCCATTTGCGGCATTGCCGGGGCGATGATGACCACGCTGGACGGCCAGTTGACCCCCGGCACCTATCAACCGCTACGCTTTACCTTCCTCATCTGGGTGATGGTGATTGTCGGCGGGTCCGGCAACAATTTCGGGGCAATCCTTGGCGGTATGCTGATCTGGTGGCTTTGGGTGCAGGTGGAACCACTGGGGCTGGGGTTGATGAATATCCTTAGCGCAGGGCTCGCCGAAGACAGTGCCTTGCGGGATCGGCTGATCGATTCAGCGGCGCATATGCGCCTTCTGACCATGGGGCTCATACTGCTTTTGGTCTTGCGGTTCAGCCCACGAGGCCTGATCCCCGAACGCTGACTTGCCCTGCCCGCCTGCCTTGTTAAAACGAGGTTGATGACACATTTCCGAGGGGCCCATGGCGCTGATTTTTCGCTGGCTGGTCAGGCTGGCAACCGGACTAATCGTTTTATGCGTCGCGTTGATCGCGCTGGCCTACTATTTTGCGTCCCGGTCACTGCCTGAGTATAACGCCGACAGCGTCGTCCAAGGCATATCTGCCCCGGTCGAGATCGTGCGCGACAACGCCAATGTCCCGCATATCTTCGGAGCCACCGATAATGATGTGTATTTTGCGCTTGGCTATGCCCATGCGCAGGACCGCCTATGGCAGATGACAATGCTGCGCCGCACCGCCCAAGGACGGCTGTCAGAGCTGTTCGGCGAACGGACAGTTGGCATCGATGAGGTTCTGCGGCGCTTTGATCTGTACACGCTAGCCGTATCATCGGTGGACGCTCAGGATGACAGCACGAAGGCGGCTCTGTCGGCCTATGCTGCGGGCGTCAATGCCTGGCTTGACGAAGTCAACGCAGGCGCGCGGGGGCGTGGTGCGCCGGAGATGTGGATTTTCAATCATCCGATCTCGCCCTGGCAACCCGCCGATTCCATGGCAATCCTGAAACTGATGGCGCTGCAACTCTCATCGCACCTGGAAAGCGAAGTACTGCGCGCGCGGACCTCACTGATCGTTGACAATGATCGCTTGCGGGACATCCTGCCGGATGATCCGACAGGTGGCGTGGCTGCGTTGCCCGAATACGCAACACTGGTGCCAGACGTACCGACCTATACAGCGAATATGCGACTGGGTGATGACCCCCTGGCACCGTTCCACCGCCCGCCACTGGCTGGTGCATCGAATGCCTGGGCCGCTGATGCGTCCCGCTCGGCCACGGGATCCACGCTTTTGGCCAGTGATCCGCATTTGGGCCTGACGGCACCGGCGATCTGGTATCTTGCCCGCCTGCAGCTTTCCACCGGCGGCGTGATCGGCGGCACGATCCCGGGCATGCCACTGGTTCTGGCCGGGCGGAGCGATGCACTGGGTTGGGGGATCACCACGGCTTATGTCGATGATCAGGATATCCTGCTGGAAGAGGTAAACCCCGACAATCCAAATGAATATCGCGGGCTTGACGGTTGGAACACGTTCCGCAGCCGCGACAGCATCATCAATGTCAAAGACGGTGCGGCGGTCACACTGCGCCTGCGCTGGACGGTCAACGGACCGGTGATGCCCGCTGATCAGTTCAATCTGGGCACCATCACCCCGCCCGGCCATGTCACCGCCATCGCATGGAGCGCGTTGTCGGACCGCGACACATCGATGTCTGCTGCAATGGCGATCATGCGGGCGCGAACGGTCGACAACGCTATTGAGGCGGCTGCCGGCTATATCTCACCTGCGCAAAACCTGACCATCGCCGACCGCGCACGGATCGCTATGAAGACGGTCGGCGCCCTGCCCGCGCGGGATGAACGCCATCAAAGCCAGGGGCGCTTTCCGTCTTTTGGGTATCTGGCTGAAAATCGATGGAAAGGACGTTTTCCTTACGCCGACAACCCTGAATTCACAGACCCCGTTGGTGGGATCATCGGCAATACCAACAACAAGACCATTGACCGCCCCTTCCCCAACCATGTCTCGTTCCTGTGGGGGGATACCCAGCGGATCAATCGCTGGCGTCGTCTGATGCAAGCACGCGAGGTTCACACCCGCGACAGCTTCGTCGAGGCGCAGCTGGATACCGTCAGCTTCACCGCCCGCACCCTGTCGACACTGATGGGGGCGGATCTGTGGTTCACTGGTAACGCCGCACCTGAAGGCACGCCGGAACGGCAACGACAGATTGCGCTGAACCTGCTGTCGTCCTGGAACGGTGAGATGAACGAACACCTGCCAGAGCCCCTGATCTATGCGGCCTGGGTGCGTGCGTTTCACGATCGGCTGATCCGGGACGAACTGGGGCCTCTGGCAGCAGAATTCACCCATCCGAACCCCGTCTTCATCGAAAGGGTTTTCCGCAATATAGATGGTGCCGGCATTTGGTGCGATGTGATCCAATCCGCCCCGGTGGAAACCTGCACTGACATTGCCCTGCAAGCGCTGGATGACGCGCTGTTGTGGATCAATGAAAACCACGGCGACGCGGTCGAGGCCGTTCGTTGGGGCGACGCCCATGTTGCCACACACGACCACCCGGTGCTGGGCCAAACGCCATTTCTGGAATGGGTAGTGAACATCCGGCAATCCACCAGCGGCGGCGATCACACATTACAACGGGGCCGGACATCTGGCACCGGTGACAGTCCGTTTGAGAACGTTCACGCCGCAGGCTATCGCGGCGTCTACGATTTCGCCGACCCTGACAGTTCGGTCTTCATTATCTCGACCGGGCAATCCGGCCATCCGCTATCGCGACACTACGACAATCTGGGAGAGCTTTGGCGGCGGGGCGAATATATCCCCATGTCGCTGGACCCGGATCTGGCAAGGGCCGCAGCTGTCGGTGTGACAGTGCTAAGGCCGGACGGGTGAGCCTTCAATCGTCAGGAAATGACCGCCGAATGCCTCGTATCTCCTGAATACTGCACCGGGCAAAAGTACCGAAGACTATCATTCTTCGACCTAGGGACGGCCTGAACACCCGCGCGGCCGACGAGAGACGCGTTTGAAGTCCGAAGACCTACACAGCTCAAGGCAAATCGCGGGGAAGATCGTGAATTTACGCCCCAAGTCCCAGAACATGTGCCCATAGCCAGATTGCAAAAACTCGGGGATCGTCCATGCGTGCAGCACAAACCCGGTGGCAACGGCGGATCGTCCCACTTGGCCAGAGGTCTTCGTATTCCAGTCAGTTTGGCATCAACGTCCAAACATTCAGCCCTGACGCCTCTAATCGTGGTCGCTCATTGGCGCTCAAGTCGCCATTTAGAAGCAGCTCAAGGTCGCGACCCACCGTGCTGTTGTGAATGTGATAAAGGTGACCGCTGGCGCTCTCGCTGGGCAACCTGCTCACGTCAATCACCTCAACCCCGTCCAGGGACGCGACATCATTTCCTGCTTGGCCCAGACGTGGATAGCCATGCAGCTCTTCCGACAAATCCAAAGGTTGGTCCTTGTCCGAGACGTAAACGGTGATGCTTTTTGCTATCGGCCGGATACGGGGGAGCAGTCTTGCAAATATGCCAAAATCCATATCCGGGGCGAGCAGGACCACATCACCAACACGGGTCTCCGGTGCGCGAACAGCGACCTCAGCCAGGGCCAGCGCAACACCGCGCCCACCCAGGCTGTGTCCGATAACGTCAGCGCCGCCTGCCGCAGTCGAGCGTGCGTTCAGGTCAAGAATGGCATCAGCGATGTCAGGGACACTCCAGTAAAGATCGACCTCATCTTGCACATAGTTCGCAATGTCGCCGTCTGACGGCCAGGTAAACCAGACCATATGCTCATGCAGTTTCGCGTTTTTCTGCAAGAGTGCTGCGCGGCGGCAGCCCTTGTCGAAGTCGATGAAATAGCCGTGCACGTAGAGGGCCATGGCGCCCTGTGCCCCAGACCGAACCTCGGCAAGTAGGTCGCCTGGCGTCTCGACAGTGACCCCTTCGATGCTCAAAAGCTGTTCGCGCAAAAACGTCGGCCCACTTTCCAGAAACTCAGAGAGCGCGCCGGCATCGGTCTGCTCAAACCAGCAGCGGCCAGCCCGCAGCGTACCACGCGCATCGCCGAAATAGACGCTTGCAGCCTCTGGCGTGCCAACATCCCGAACCGTAAGGAATGGCACGCTTGTCTCAGCCTCTTGCGCGAAAATGGTCGTCGCAGACAGCATCGATAAAAGCGCGCTGCACCCCGCAGCGAAGATATGTTTGAAGGGGGATAGGGCCATCATGTCTCTCTGGCTAGGTCACGGTGAATTGGCCCATCATACCGCAATCCTCATGCTCCAGAACATGGTAATGATACATGTTGGGCGCGTCTGGCAGGGCCTTGTGGTCGAATTTCACCAACACTTCGGATCAACCTTCCTCGACGTGCACCATGTCTTTCAAACCTTGCGGACAGGCGGGTGGCTGGGCACCGCTTTGGGTCAATATGCGGAACGAACAGCCGTGGATTATGAAACGGGTGCATCTGGTCACCAGCGGAGATGCGCCAGATTTCAGTATTCCTTTTACGGCTTGGTGTGGTCACACCGAGGATGCGAATGATGCCCTGTTCTGACGGTGCCAGCGCCTGTGTGTAGGCCCAGACCAAAGCCCTCACCTTGACGCGTGGACGCTCCCTGATGCAGAGGCTGCAACGCGTTTTCACGGTCCTGAAACGAGATCCCGGCCCTTTGGCTCCTCTGTGCGAAACCCCTCTCGTTCGTCGCCATCCCAAACCGCGCGGTTTCATCAGGGTCGTAAACGGGCAAATTCCGACCTGCGTCGAGTGAAGCCATTGCTGCGTCCATCTGCTCCATCAATCTGGCATCGACATTGCGCAACATTTCCCGACTGACCAAAAGAAACGTGCCGCCCCATGCAACGATTGAAATGGTGGAGAAAAGCAACAGGAACCCAAGCGCCTGCCGGACAACAGAAAGGCATAGCATACCCTGTTCCACGGATGTTTCGGATCACCGTATCGCCAAACGGTTTTTTTGATCTTGCGGCGCAATCGGCTGATAAGGGTCCCGACCACACTGGTTTTGGGATCAAAGTTCATATCCCAGACCCGTTCCAACAGCATAGTGCGTGTCTGCACGCGCCCCTCGGATTGCAGGAACACTTCTAACAGCAGGAACCTCTTTGGGTTGAGCGCAATGGTCTGGCCCTGGCGGGTGCAGCTACGCTTATGAAGATCAATGTACACCATTGCCATGAATGCAAACACCAGTTTCCGGGCGCGGTGCTTGTCGCCGCTGTCGCAACGGGCGCAAAGCGGCTATTCAGAAACCGAAATCGTAAGACGGACCCGCCCTATCCAACCTATAGCCGCTCAAACCGTTTTCGCTGCACTTCAGTCCAGAACACGGTCATCTGATACCCTTCTTCGTCCTGCAGGTCTTCCGTCACGATGCCGGCATCGAACAGCCACGCCCGCTTCCTACCATCGGCAAAACCCAGACGCAGTACCTCCGTTTTGCGCGGGTCCTTCAGTTTGTCCGGGATCGCGGCCAGAAGTGGATCGAGCCCCTGCCCTGTCACTGCTGAAATCGCATAAAGGTCATCTGTTCGCGCGGATTGGGTCAGCACCGCATCAAGCGCGTCACCTTCCAGCAGGTCAATCTTGTTCCAGACCTCAATAATCGGCGCTTCTTCGGCCACCCCAAGGCTTTGCAGGATCGCATGCACGTCCGTCGCCTGTTCTTCTGTCTGCGGATGGCTGATATCGCGCACATGGATGATCAGGTCAGCGTCCAGCACCTCTTCCAATGTGGCACGGAAGGCTGCGACCAGTTCGGTGGGCAGATCGCTGATGAACCCCACCGTGTCGGACATGATCACCTCATCACCCGTGGGCAGGACAATCTTGCGCATCGTGGGGTCGAGTGTTGCGAAGAGCATGTCTTTTGCCAGAACTTCGGCCCCTGTCAATCGATTGAACAGGGTGGATTTGCCTGCGTTGGTGTACCCAACAAGGGCCACGATCGGGAACGGAACCTTCGCACGGGACGCCCGATGAAGCGCCCGGGTTTTGACGACCTTGGTCAGTTGTTTACGCAGGCGGTTTAACTGTTCGTCGATGGCACGCCGGTCTGCCTCGATCTGCGTCTCGCCTGGTCCACCGACAAAACCAAGGCCCCCGCGCTGACGTTCAAGGTGGGTCCATGCGCGAACCAGACGGGTACGTTGATAAGACAATGCCGCCATCTCGACCTGCAACACACCTTCGGATGTGCGGGCGCGGTCGCTGAAAATCTCAAGGATGAGCCCGGTACGGTCCAGTAGCTTTACGCCCCAAGCCTTTTCCAGATTACGCTGCTGCACCGGCGTCACCGGTCCATCAATCAGAACCAGCTCGACATCCGCAGCCTTCATTGTCGCATTCAGCTCGTCAATCTTGCCTTTGCCAAACAGCATACCCGGTTGAACACGTTGCAGACGCACCACATCTGCACCGACAACCTCCAAGTCCGGCAATGCGGCTGCCAATGAAACAGCCTCTTCTAGCGCAGGCTCGGCTTCGCGGCGCGCATGGTTTGTTTTCAGATCAGGATGCAGCACCCAAGCCCGCGTGATGGGGCTGGCATGTTCAAGCAAGGTTACTCTTCACCTTCATACAGGCTGATGGGCTGAGCAGGCATAATGGTGGAAATCGCACTTTTATAGACAAGCTGCGATTGCCCATCGCGGCGCAAAAGCACACAGAAGCTGTCAAACCATGTGATCACGCCTTGCAGCTTGACCCCATTCACCAAGAAAATCGTCACCGGAACCTTTGTCTTCCGGACATGGTTCAAAAATGCGTCTTGCAGATTCGCTTTGTCGGCGGCCATTACGTCACCCTTTTATTGTTTTTGCGGCCGCGCATCGGCCCCCCTGGTTGAAAGGTCAGTATGTCGCGGGATTTCGTGACTTTCCACCCCCAAAAAGGTAAACCTTTCTGGTGGCTTATCGCTGCCAAATCTCGGGGTTGAAAAGCGCGATAATGGCCAGTGTTTCCAACCGGCCAAGCACCATCGCCCCTGCCAATATCGCTTTCGCTGCGTCTGGAATGCCAGAATAGGCAATGGGCGTTTCAGCAGCCACCGCAGCAAGTGGTCCCGTCGTTGAGAGCGCCGATACTGCAAGAACCATCGACGTTTCAAATTGCATCCCCGTCAACGACAGCATCAACATAACCGCCGCGATACTCAGCGCGAAAAGCATGAAGAAGACCCACGAAATGAAGGCGCCCTGCTTGCGCACACGTCGCGCCTCGCGCCCACCTCCACCGACCGAGGATGGATGCAACAACCGCTCCTGCTCGCGTTCGCCGTGTCGGTAAAGCGCGTAGATGCGCAATAGCTTCACGCCACCGGCTGTGGTTGCCACACCGCCTCCGATCAGCGCCATGCCGATCAAAAACAGCCCCGGCGTTTGCAGCCCTGACCATGCCGCCGCACCGTCCCAATAGTGCGATTCAAAACCTGTGGTTGTCAGAAATGATGCGACCGTGAAAAGCGCACCCCAAAAGGCGGTACCAACCTGCTGCAAAGTCGCGGCATCGTCGCTGTCAGCAGCGCCAACGAAATGACGCAAAAACAGCATGCCAGTGACTGCAGAAATCAGAGCCAGTGCTGTCATGAACTCGGGATCGCGGCGCAGCCCGGTGCCCCCTTCCCCTATCAACCCTTTGCTGAACGTCAGACGCGACAGCGCAAAGACAAAGAAACAAAAAATCAGCAGTTCACCCCAAAACCGCGAGGCCGCAAAGTAAAGCCCATTGATCGGTGAAATACCGGAGGTCGACAGCGTCGACATTGCATGGATTAGTCCAATGTAAGGAAACTCCCCCATCACGACCAAACCGATCCACAGAGCAAGTGTGAGTCCGACATAAATCGGCGTCAGGGTAATTGTGTAACGCACCAAACGTTCAGACGGATCGGCGATGCGACCGATCTGCGTAAAGGATTTTGCGGCGCCCTTGCCTGCGCCTGATGTTGCGCGCACTTCAAACCCGCCAAGGTTCATCGGTGCAAAGATCGACACTGCGGTCACCCAGATCAGCAAGCCCCCCAGCCAACCGACCAAACCGCGCCATAAATGCAAGGACGGTGTCAGCCGTCCCGCCGTGTCATAAACGGTGGCCCCAGTTGTTGTGAAACAAGACACCATTTCGAACCAAGCATTTATGAAGGTCGTATTTCCAATGGCGGCATAGAACGGCACGGCAAACATCACTGGCAGTACAGTAAACGCCGACAAAAGCCCCACCAACTGGCTGCGGGCCACATTTTCAGGGGCATAGCCGGCGGTTGCCAGGCCGATCAGCAATGTCAGCACCGAAAACAGGATGAACCCGTAAAAGAAGATGCGCATCGTGGTAAAGTCTTCCATCACCACACCGTGCCCCGCAGGCACAAGCATTGCGATGGATCCGATCCCCATCAGGACGACAAAAAAAGGTAGTCGGACGATCCAGCCCATCAGAAAAAGTCGATCGAGACCTGAAGCAAGCGTTCGACCTCGGACACATCCTCGGCCATGGCAAAGATGGCGATCACGTCCCCTTCTTCGATCCGGGTGTCAGCCGTAGGTTTGATTACCTTGCCCTGTTTCATCACCGCCCCGATCAACGTGCCTTCCGGAAAGTCGACCTCTTTGATCCGCTGTCCGGCCATGGGCGAAGTGCCCAGAACCTGCGCTTCGATCACCTCGGCTTCGGCATCGCCAATCGAATAGACACCGCGCACCCGGCCATGACGAATATGGCGCAGGATCGAACTGACTGTCGTTGCACGCGGGTTAATGTAAGCATCGATATCCAACGGCGACATAAGCGGTATCAACGTTGGATCATTGATCAGCGTGATGGCCATAGGACAGCCCATCTCTTTGGCCCGGACGGACGCCAGAAGGTTCGTTTTATCATCATCCGTGACGGCCAGCACTGCGTCAGCAGTGGCAATATTCGCCTCGTCCAATAGTCCGGAATCCAGCCCATCACCATTCAAAACAATCGTCCGATCAAGTGCATCCGCCGCGCGTTCGGCGCATTCGCGACTGCGTTCAATCATTTTCACGCGCACCCTTTCGGTGCGCGTCTCAAGCGCCTGGGCCACGCCCAACCCCACGTTACCGCCCCCAATGATGACGATACGCTCCTGTTTTGACTGTGTTTTTCCGAAAATCTCCAGGGTTCGCGTCATGTCTTCTGTATGCGTGAATATATAGCATTCATCGCCCGCAAATATCTGATCGCCTGGCGAAGGGACGAACAATGCACCTTCACGTCTGATCCCCACAACGATCGCCCGCAAAGTGGAAAAAAGGTCGGTCAGTTGCCGCAGTGGCGTGTTGATCACCGGGCAATCGTCATCAATGGTAATGCCCAAAAGCTGTGCTTTGCCTTCCAGAAAGCTTTCTGTGTCAAAGGCAGCCGGAGCCGCGAGCCGCTGTAATGCTGCATCCGCGACCTCTTTTTCAGGAGAGATCACGACGTCAATCGGCAGATGATCTCTGCGGTAGAGGTCGGAATAAATCGCATCCAGATAGCTTTGTGCGCGCAGTCGCGCAATTTTGCGCTGCACGGCAAAAACCGAATGAGCGACCTGACAGGTGACCATGTTCACCTCATCAGAATGGGTGGCGGCAATCACCATATCGGCGTCGCGCGCACCGGCCCTGTCAAGGATGTCGGGATAACTTGCAAATCCCGCAATTCCCTGAACATCCAGCGCGTCCGTTGCCCGGCGCACCAGTTCTGGGTTGTTGTCAACAACCGTCACGTCATTGTTTTCGCCAGACAGATGGCGCGCGATCTGCCAGCCAACCTGACCTGCGCCGCAGATGATGACTTTCATTACGCCTCGCCTTCAACGTAAGCGACCCGGCCACCCGCCTTGTTTGTCGTGACCACGCCCAGCGACTTCAGCTTGCGATGCAATGCCGAGCGTTCCATGCCAACAAAGGATGCGGTCCGGCTGATATTGCCACCAAAGCGGTTGATCTGGGTCAGCAGATATTCGCGTTCGAACAATTCTCGTGCCTCGCGCAAGGGAAGTGTGGCCAGACCACCGGCCAGCACAATCCGGCCTTCTTCGCCCGCGACCTCATCAGTTGCGGGTAACTCCTTTGCCTGAATATCGCCAGTATTTTCCCCAAGAATCAGAACACGTTCCACGACATTCTTCAACTGCCGCACGTTGCCAGGCCAGAGCATGGTTTGCAAAAGCGCGCGCGCATCGTCGGCCAGTTTGCGCAAAGGCAACCCCTGCGCTTTGTTGAACACTTCGATAAAGTGCTCGGCCAGCACTGGAATATCCTCGCGCCGTTCCTCCAGCGATGGCACAGCAATAGGAACGACGTTCAGCCGGTGATACAGCTCTTCGCGGAACGTTCCGGCCTCAATGGCAAGCGGCAGGTCGCGGTTGGTGCTGGAAATCACGCGCAAATCGACCTGCACCTTGTCGGTGCCGCCCACCCGCTGAAACCGCTGATCTACCAGCACACGCAGGATTTTCGACTGCGTGCCCAAGGGCATATCAGCCACTTCGTCAAAATAGATGACACCGCCATTGGCCTCTTCCAACAGGCCCGGCTCAACGCCCCGCCCACTGTCTTCGCGACCAAACAGGACCTCTTCCATGCGTTCTGGTTCAATCGAAGCGGAATTGACCGTGATAAAAGGCGCTGAAGATCGGTTGGAATTGGCGTGAATATAGCGTGCGGCGATCTCTTTGCCTGACCCAGCCGGACCGGTCAGCATCACGCGGCCATTGGATTTGGTCACCTTGTCCAGCTGGGATTTCAGCGTGCGAAAGGACGCACTTTCGCCCAGCATCTCGGCGCTGGCCACCTCGCCACGCTTGAGTTCCAGATTCTCGCGCCGCAGCCGCGACGTTTCCATCGCGCGGCGGATCACGACCAGCAACTGATCAATGTTAAAAGGTTTTTCGATGAAGTCATAAGCGCCCTGCTTGATCGCAGCGACAGCAATTTCAATATTCCCATGGCCCGAGATGATGACAATCGGGATATCGGGGTGATCGCGTTTGACGGCTTTCAGGATATCGATGCCGTCCATATTGCTGTCTTTCAGCCAGATATCGAGGATCATCAGCGCGGGCGGCTCTGCCTCAATCTGCGCCATACATTCGTCAGATGTGCCTGCAAGACGGGTCGTAAACCCTTCATCCTGCAAGATTTCCGAGATCAGCTCGCGGATATCACGTTCGTCATCAGTGATCAGAATATCGCCCATATCGCCCTCATTGTGCTGGTATTTTTGTGGCCTCGGTCCCGGCGGACAAGGCAGGGAGTTCGATGATGGCACAGGCGCCTGCATGTTCCTGACCATCAAAAACAGCGGCATCCGTCAGGGTCAGGACACCACCATGTTCTTCGATAATTTTTTTCACGATCGGCAGGCCCAGGCCAGTGCCGCTGTCGCGCGTTGTCACGTATGGCTCAAACAACCGTGCCCGGTCTTCGGGCAGGCCGATCCCGTTGTCAGCGATACGGATTTGCATATGATCTGCGTCCAGTGCCATCGAGATGCGAATTTCCGGGCGGTAGTCGCCATCTGCATGCTTTTGCTGATACGTCTCGGTTGCTTCACCGGCATTCTTGATCAGGTTGGTCAAAGCCTGGCTGATCATGGTGCCATCGACATCGGCCAGAACAGCCTGACCGGGAAGATCGCCTTTGATGCGCACGGTTGGCTGGCCAGCTTTTTGCAAGGTGATCGCATCTTTGACCAGTTTGGTCATGTCGGTGATCGTCAGTTGGGGCTCTGGCATGCGTGCAAACTTTGAGAACTCATCCACGATACGGCGCAGATCGTTGGTCTGCCGCACGATCACATCAGTCATCTGGTCCAGCTTGCCTGACTCCTCGCCCACCTGCGCACTGAATTTGCGTTTGATCCGTTCAGCGGACAACTGGATCGGTGTCAGCGGGTTCTTGATTTCATGGGCAATTCGGCGGGCAACATCCCCCCAGGCCGCCATCCGCTGCGCACTGACAAGGTCGGTCACATCATCAAAGGCAACAACGTAGCCTTCCAATGCGCCATCCGCGTTGCGGCGCGGCGACATGCGTACCAACAGGCTTTCCTGTTGGCCCTTGCGGATGAGATTGACCTGTTCCTGTATACCGTCTCCCCCGGACCCGCGCACCTGATCGAATAGCGTTGCAAATTCCGGAATCGCCACGGCCAGCGCGCTGTCTGCTTTGTCGTGACCCACAGATAAAAGCCGCCGGGCCGACGGATTCACGAATGTCACACGACCTTCCGCATCAAGCCCGACCACACCCGACGTCACAGAACTGAGTACAGAATCAAAAAGCCGCCGACGCCGTTCCGTCAGTCGATTGGTCTCAAGTAACTGATCACGCTGTCCTTTCAACCGGCTCGTCATCTGGTTGAAGTAGTGACCCAGTTGCGAGATCTCGTCATCGCCATCATCCTCAATCACGCGCACATCCAAATCGCCCGAGCCCACACGCTGCGAAGCGGATACCAAGCGCCCCACGGGTCGCGACAGCCGTTCGGCAAACCACAGGCCACCCCAGATGGACCCAAGTATCAGGATCGCCGCAAAGCCAAGATAAAGCAGCCCAAACTGGAACAGAATTTGCCCGCGTTCATTGGCCAGTTCTTCGTATTGTGCGACCGTTTCGGTCGTATCGTCCAGCAAAGACAAGACATTTCCATCAACGTCGCGGGTGACGTAAAGATAACGATCCCGAAAAGCGGACAGTGGTAGAAGTGCGCGAAATTCGTTGTTTTCAAAGTCTTCAATGATCGTGATGCCCGTCTCGCGCGCCAGAGCAAACGCATCTTCTGCCGGGCGTTCATAGTCAAAATCATATGAACCCGACCCACGGGCCGCAATCCGACCATCGCCGGTCAGCACATAAGCTTCGCTTAACCCCCGGTCGATCTGGTTTTGCACATCCCCCAAGGCACGCCGAACTTCGCCATCATCCATAAACAGATTGGCCTGTCTTTCACGGTTAAGATATGCCGCAAGACCGCGTCCATCACGCGTAAGCTCTTGTTTATGTTCTTCTTCATATGCTTGCGCGGTGGTCAGTGATGTGCGCAATACATTGCCCACAGGTTCAGAAAACATCCCGTCAAGTGCAACCGAGATCAACAGCACCGAAAAGACCGCAACCATCACCGTCGGTATCAGCGCCGCCAACGCAAATACCCCAGTCAGTCGCAAATGCAGCCGCGATCCGGCCGACTTGGCCCGTCTCGCCGCAACCATCCGCGCAACTTGCCGCATGAGCAGCGCCAGCACGACCAACACGTAGGTCAGGTCCGTCAGCAAAACGAGCTGTAACAAACTTGAAGACGCGCCCCGATCCATGGGCACCACAACAATATAGGTCAACACCGCAAGAAGCGGACCGGCCACAAGCAAGCCAGTTGTCAGCGCACTTTGCACGTGGCGCTGCCGTTGCCACCGGCTGAACCGGTTCAGGTTAAGGCCCATAAGGGTCCGCTGCACGCGTTATGCCCTGCAATCCTGTGAGGGAGGCCCCCACATCTACCGCCATTCATTGTGGTTTTCCCGACACGCTGACGCATCGGGGCCACGGTTCTGTTGCGGTTTTACATCAACTTGCGGCGACGTGTCACGCGGATATCGAGGTCTGTGATTTTCTTGCGCAACGTATTGCGATTGATCCCCAGAAGGTCAGCGCATTTGGCCTGATTACCACCGGTCGCATCCAGCGCAATTTCAATAAGCGGTCCTTCGACCTCTTTCAGAATCCGGTTATACAGACCGGGTGGTGGCAGAACCCCGCCATGCAGATCAAAATAGCGGCGCAAGTGTTTGGCAACGCTTGCAGAAAGCTTCTCACCCTCACCGCCCGAACGCAGCGGTTCGATGGCCGGCTGGTTGCCCAGTACCATCTCGACCTCGGCGCGCGTGATCTCTTCCTCAGCAGCGGTGAAGACGAGTCGACGCACTGCGTTTTCTAACTGTCGCACATTGCCCGGCCAGCTATACGCGCGCACCAGATCAAGTGCCGCGTCGCCAAAACGGCGCACCGGCGCGCCGTCACGTTCAGCCCGGGCAAGGAAATGTTCGGCCAAAAGCGGGATATCATCAACGCGTTCGCGCAAGGATGGCACATCGACAGTCACGCCGCCCAACCGGTAAAACAGATCTTCGCGGAATTTCCCCTCTTCCATTCGCGCCATAAGATCGGATTGCGATGTGGCCATGATCCGTGGCGCATTATCCCCCAGCGTATCTAGCATACGGACGATTCGTGCTTGCGCTTCGTCTGACAGGTCACTGACCTCATCAAACAGGATCGATCCCCCCTTCGCACGGCTTAGCACGGTCGACGGACCATCCATGCCTTCCAGATCGCTTGCTGACACGACAACGAATGGCAGGCTGCGCCGGTCTGAAAAGTCATGCACAGCACGGGCGATCAAAGACTTGCCGGTGCCACTTTCCCCCGTGATCAAAACAGGTAACTGCGTGTTCATCACCCGCGCAACAAGCCGATAAAGCGCCTGCATAACGCCTGTCCGACCAACAAGCGGTAGATCTCCGCCCTGTTCGGTCGCGGTCAGATCGGGCGCACGTGTCACGGGCGCCCGGCGCTTGACCTCTAGCGCACGGGCTGCGCGTTTCATCAGATCGGGCAAATCAAATGGTTTGGGCAGATAGTCGTATGCGTCTGCCTCAGCCGCCTGAATGGCAGTCATGATCGTGTTCTGCGCAGAAATCACGATCACCGGCAAGCCAGGCCGCGCTTCCGATATCTGGGGCAGCTGCTCCAACCCGTTCCCATCAGGCATCATCACGTCCGATATCACAAGATCGCCCTTGCCCTCATCCACCCAGCGCATCAGCGTCACCAGTGAGGAAGTCGCATGCACCTTGCAGCCCGCACGTGTCAGCGCCTGGGTCAGCACCGTGCGGATTGTCCGGTCATCATCAGCAACAAGAACGGTTCCGTCCATTACGTCTCTCCTGTTTCAGAATCTTTAGGGGCCAGCGGCAGGGAAATGCGAAACACCGTGCGCCCCGGCACGCTGTCGACGGAAATCCAGCCGCCACCATCGCCGATCAGTTTCGACACTAGCGCAAGGCCCAATCCCGTACCGTTTTCGCGGCCCGATACAAAGGGTTCGAACACATCATCGGCGATTTCAGGCGGCAGGCCCGGCCCATCATCGATGATTTCGATCTGCAGCGGCAGGCGCGCCTGTGTACCATCAGACCTGCGCACGCGCAGAGATGTGTCATAGAACGTGTGCAGGCGGATCGATCCACCTTCTTTATTCGCTTCAGAAGCGTTCTTGAGCAGGTTCAGAAAGACCTGCAGCAACTGATCCGCATCAGCCATGGTCTGCGGCAGTGACGGATCATAGTCCTCGATAAAAAGCATATGCGCGCCAAAGCCCACCGCCGCCGACTGCCGCGCGCGATCAAGCACATCGTGGATATTCACCGATTTCAGGATCGGTGGACGCAGATTGCCAAACTGCTCAACCTGTTCCAGTAATTTCACGATCCGTCGGCTTTCGGCGACGATCAGATCGGTCATTTCCTGATCATCCTTGCTGAGCCCCATCGACAAAAGCTGTGCCGCGCCCGTTATGCCGGCCAGCGGGTTCTTGATCTCATGCGCAAGCATTTCGGCCATGCCAATCGCGGATTTGGCTGCCTTTTCCGATGAATGGTTCTGGTTGATCCGGCTGGCAATCTCGCGCGGACTGATCATGACAATCATCGTGTCGTCACTGCCTTGTAGCGGTGCAAATTGCAGATTGCACAGCCGCGGGGCGCGCTCACCACTGCCCACATCCACATCATTGACGAATAGCGATGTCCTGTTTTTGCGGGCACGGGTGAATGGTGCCTCAAGTGGCGCGTCAATCATTACCGTGTCCCACAGCTTTTGGTGCATCAGGGACTTTGTCGACATGTTCAGAAACGACTCCGCCGCCGGGTTGGACGAGATGATCAGATCATCCCCATCCAGCAAGAGCGCTGGCACAGGCAGCGAATTCCAAAGCGCGGTATCAACAATCATGCAGCAGCCCTTTGGCTAAGCGCATCGGGCAAAAGGCGCAGCACGGTGTCGGCGCATGTTTCGGTCAGAACAGTCTTGCGCAGGCTGGATGGTGTGCCCGCATCATCCATGTACCAACCCAGGTGTTTGCGCGCGACCTTGTTGCCTAAGATATCCCCGTAAAATGACAGCATCGCCTGATAGTGCGCACAAACCATATCGATCAGCGCGGGCCCTTTGGGGATGCGCGGGGCGGGCGTGCCATGCAGATCAGCCGCAATCTGGGCCAGCGCCCAGGGCCGTCCTTGTGCGCCACGGCCCACCATCACGCCATCCGCACCCGATAAATCGCGCGCTTTGCGCGCCGTGGCGGTGTCCACAATATCGCCATTCGCAATCACAGGGATTGATACCACCTCTTTCACATCCCGGATGGCGGCCCAATCGGCGGCCCCTTTGTAGAACTGACAGCGCGTACGGCCATGTATCGTGACCATCTTGATGCCTGCATCCTGCGCGCGGCGGGCAAGGTCTGGGGCATTCAGGCAATCATCATCCCAACCCAGACGGGTCTTGAGTGTGACAGGGATATCGACCGCATCAACCACCGCCTCGATCAATGACAGCGCATGATCAGGGTCGCGCATCAACGCAGAGCCCGAGTAACCATTGGTAACCTTTTTTGCCGGGCACCCCATGTTGATGTCGATCATTGCAGCACCGTTGGCAGCAACCATACGCGCGGCCTCGGCCATCCAATAGGCCTCTCGCCCTGCAATCTGTACGGCTGTGCCTGCCTGATCAAAGCCAAGTTCGGCCCGTTCACGCACGCCCGGTTTGGCCTGCACCATCTCCTGACTTGCGACCATCTCGCTGACGACCCAGCCTGCGCCAAACCGGCTGACAAGCTGGCGAAACGGCAAATCTGTAATGCCCGCAAGCGGGGCCAGCGCCACAGGCGGGTGAAGGGTCACCGTATTCAGAACCAAAGATGCGCCAGATGCCAACGGAACAATCATTCGCTTAAAGGGTGTGCGTTGATTTCGAGATAAATCGATTTGAGGTCACCCACAATAAAAGGCAAACCACCGCGTCCCTCAAAAGCATCATCTGCCCAATTATTGTGCAAATAAACGCAAAAACAGACGAATTGCGTATGTGCGCGTCGGCACTTACACCTACCGCTATGAGCAAGAGCGAACACATGACCGCTGCTGCGGTGATCGTTGCAGCAGGTCGTGGCACCCGTGCGGGTGGCGAAATCCCCAAGCAGTGGCAACGGCTTGGCGATCAGCAAGTGGCATCTTATGCCTTGCAGACCTTTCGCGATCACCCACGCATTCATCATTTGGTGCTGGTGATGAGCCCTGATGACATTGCGGCTGGGATCACGCCTGACATTGCACCAGACGCGATTGTGCCGGGCGGTGCGACGCGCAAAGAATCAGTTCTGGCTGGGATCGAAGCCCTGACTGATCACGTTGATTTTGTCCTGATTCACGATGCCGCCCGACCGCTGATCAGCGCTTCAACCATTGACCGGGTGCTGGATGCGCTGGCCACACATCAGGGGGCCGCACCCGCCCTGCCCGTCACAGATACATTATGGCATGGGCAAAACGGCAAGGTGACGGGGTTGCAGAACCGCGATAGCCTTTATCGTGCGCAGACCCCACAAGGTTTCCACCTTGACCTGCTGCTGGCGGCACATCAGGTCAGCGATGCTGAAGCGACCGATGATGTCGCCGTCGCGCGTGCAGCAGGGCTGGACGTCGCGATTGTGCAGGGCGATGAAGAGAATATCAAAATCACCACTCCGGGCGACTTTGCCCGGGCGAAAAAACTGATGGGGCAGCAAATGGATATCAGATGTGGGAATGGCTATGACGTGCACCGCTTTGGCCCCGGCGATCATGTCTGGCTTTGCGGCGTGCAGGTCCCCCACAGCCGCAGTTTGCAAGGCCACTCGGACGCCGATGTGGGCATGCATGCGGTGACCGATGCGATCTATGGTGCGTTGGGAATGGGCGATATCGGCCAGCATTTCCCACCTTCGGACCCACAATGGAAAGGGGCGGCCAGCCATATCTTTCTCGAACACGCGGTAAAGCTGGCAGATGAGCTTGGCTTTGCCATCGGCAATGTCGATTGCACGCTGGTCTGCGAGCACCCGAAAATCGGCCCGCATCAAGCAGCGATGAAAGCGGCCTTGGCAGGCATCATGGGGCTTGATGCCGAACGGATCAGCGTAAAAGCCACAACATCAGAACGCTTGGGCTTTACCGGGCGCGAGGAAGGCATCGCATCGCTGGCCACAGTTACGTTGATCAAGACATGACCCATCTGATCGCCACCTTCTTTTATGTGGGCCATCTGCGCCCTGCACCCGGCACTTGGGGTTCGCTTGCTGCCCTACCCGCCGCTTTGGGGATTTATCTGATCGCAGGTCCCTGGGGCTTGGTCGCGGGTGTTGTCCTGTCATACGTTTTGGGCGTGTGGGCCACAGGCGTGGAAACCCGTGGCAAAGACAACCACGACCCGTCCGAGATTGTGATTGATGAGGTAGCAGGCCAGTGGATCGCGCTGCTGCCCGTCGCCTTTGGCGCAGCGATACGCGATGTCAGCATCACGGCGCTCTGGCCCGGTTGGGTGGCGGCGTTCCTGCTGTTCCGGCTTTTCGACATCACAAAATGGGGGCCCGTTGGCTGGGCAGACAGGTTGCATGGGCCGACAGGCGTGATGCTGGATGATGTGATTGCCGGGGTCTTTGCAGCGCTTGGCGTGGTAGCCCTCGCTGCCCTCTTTCATCTGGTCCTGATATGAGCGCGCGCGCCCTCCTTGACCTTGCCCGCGCAAAAGGCGTGATGATGGCCACTGCCGAAAGCTGCACAGGCGGCATGGTCAGCGCCGCCATCACTGACATCGCGGGCAGTTCGGCCATCTTCGACCGTGGCTTTGTCACCTACACCAATGCCGCTAAAATGGCGCAGCTGGGTGTGAAACCCGCCACGCTCACCGCTCACGGCGCTGTCTCAGAAGAAGTTGCCGAAGAAATGGCGCGTGGGGCCGTCGCCAACGCAGATGTCGGTCTCGCCGTGTCAATCACGGGCATCGCTGGCCCTGGAGGGTCAGAGCATAAGCCGGAAGGCCGGGTTTGTTTTGGTATCGCGACACACGATACGTGCCATGTCGAAACGGTTGAATTCGGGGCAATAGGCCGGGCGCAGGTCAGACAAGCGGCAACCGATCACGCCCTTGCCCTTCTGTTGGCGGCTGTTCAAAAGATGCCCGACCCTCAGCCATAAAGATCTGCCGCACGGCGTTCAAAAGCACGGACGACCCGCTGCATTGCATCGTTGAAAAACACATTTGCAGCCCCCTGCAACAGTCGGCTTTTGAACTCAAAATCCACCGCGAAAGAGACTTCGCATCCGCCCGGTACCTCTTTGAAATTCCAACGGCTTTCCAGATAGCGGACTGGGCCGTCCAGATACTCGGTATCAATCCGCATGTCGGCAGGCCACAGCGTGACCCGACTGCCGAAGCGTTCGCGAAAGACTTTGAACGAAATCACCAGATCGGCCAGCATGATCACCTTGTCTTGCTCTTCGCGGGTACTGCGAATGCGCGCCGCAGCCGTCCAAGGCAGAAATTTCGGGTAATTGGCAACGTCCGCGACCAGATCGTACATTTGTTGCGCCGTATAGGGCAGCACCTTGGTTTCGGAATGGGACGGCATGTTTCGTCTCTCTTGCACTCGTCTGCGAGAGCATGTCGTAAACTCTGCATCAAAAATCAACCCACGAAGCCGTGGGTTGGGCCAGATGCCGCATCTTTGGTCTGTTCGGAAGGTGCGCATTATGTTTTGACGTCCCTACGACCACCACAGCAAGGAGCCCGCATGTCTGCCCCCGATCACACGGCCTATCTGATTGACGAGATGATCAGTGCCAAAGCGATTGCCGCCCGGATCGAAACCCTGGCGCGCGAAATCGGACAGGAGTTTGCTGACACTGACAAACTGGTTGTCGTTGGATTGTTGCGGGGGTCGTTCGTGTTCATCGCCGATCTCGTGCGTGAACTGGGCTTGCCGGTTGAAGTCGATTTCCTGGAGGCATCGTCCTACGGAGACGGCATGGAAAGCTCACGTGAAGTCCGCATTCTCAAAGACCTGCGCGGGCAGATCGAAGGGCGCGATGTACTGGTGGTCGAGGACATCGTGGATACCGGCCACACATTGAACCACGTGACCAGGTTGTTGCAGTCGCGCAAACCCGCAAGGCTCAGGACCATCGCCCTTTTGGACAAACCCGCCCGGCGCGAGGTGGATTTCAAAGCGACTTGGACAGGTTTCGAGATACCAGATGAATTTGTTGTGGGCTACGGCATCGATTATGCGCAGCGTAACCGCAACTTGCCTTTCATCGGCAAGGTGCGGTTCAAAAATCAAACTGCACAATGACCTCGTGACCTATTTGCTTGGTTGCTCATTAACTACAAGATGAACAAAGTAAGCGGGTTAGGATGACGTTTACCTCATGTTCTTAGTGTCTCAGGCGCGACCGCCACTTATGAGCACCTGTTCAAGGACATATACTTCATGGAGACCCATGCCCAAGAGCCACTGGACGTTGTCGTGGAGGCACTGGACACGGTGCGCACGCTTTTGGACATGGATGTTTCTTACATTTCAGAAGCAGACCAAACCCATGTGACGTTTCGGCATGTCTCGGGCGGGGGCAGCGAAGCCAGGGTCACACCCGGTCGGGCATTGCCTTTGCAGGATATGTTTTGCGCGCATATTGCAAACGGAACGATACCGCCCGTGATAGGTGACACGGATGCGGTCGCCCTTTTGAAAGAACTGCGTTTTACGCAGGAGGCAAAGATCAGATCGCTGATCAGCGTCCCGATCAATCGCAGTGACGGATCACTCTATGGTATGTTTTGCTGCTATGGACATCGACCAAGGCCCTGTTTGAACCAACGCGACTTGAAAACAGTCCGAATGTTCGCCGATCTTGCGTCGCGATCACTGAATATGCATATCGATGCCAGCGCCATGCAGCGCCATGCGGCCAATCAGATCAATGACATTATCGATCGGCGGGCAATCGAAACCTACCTTCAACCAATCGTCTCGCTGAGCGACAAGACACCAATGGCCGCAGAAGCGCTCAGTCGCTTTCGCGCTCAGGGACCGACAGATCCCATGACTTGGTTTAACCTCGCAGGCAAAGCCAATATGTCACTTGAATTGGAACTGGCCGCAATCGCGCAAGCGATTAGTCACTTGGACAGCCTGCCAGAGCGCATGTACATGACAGTCAACGCCAGCCCGGAAACGCTTCGATCGCCTGACTTGCCAGTACTCTTGGATGCGGTGCCGCCGGATCGGCTCATCGTAGAATTGACAGAGCACACGGTGATTGACGACCTGCCCGGCCTCACAGAAGCGCTCGAAACGCTCAGGGCCCGGCGGATCGGCATCGCAATTGATGATGTTGGTGCTGGCTATGCTGGCCTGACGACCCTCTTGGGGTTGAACGCCGATGTACTGAAACTGGATCGTTCCTTGGTTAGCCTTATTGACAGCGACCCCGCCAAGCAAGCACTGGTCAAGGCAATGGTCTATTTTGCGAATGAGACCAACGCGTTTCTGGTCGCAGAAGGGGTCGAACGCGACGCAGAGCACCAGACACTGCTCCAACTCGGTGTCCGTCTGGGGCAAGGGTTCCTGTACCAACGGCCCCACCCGGCAGAACTGTTGACACCGCTGCTAGATGTGCAACGTGCGCATAAGAGCGTGGATACTGCGGCGGCGACCGCGTCTCGGACGGCCTAAACCACACCCAGCTTCTTGTTTCGGGCTGCGCGCAGCTGTGCAAAGTCATCCCCGGCGTGATAAGACGACCGCGTCAGCGGCGTTGCGGACACCATTAAGAACCCTTTGCCATAGGCGGTCTTTTCGTAGGCTTTGAATTCCTCGGGCGTCACGAAACGATCAACCTTATGGTGTTTCGGCGTCGGTTGCAGATATTGGCCGATGGTCAGAAAATCGATATCCGCGGCACGCATATCTTCCATCACTTGCGTGACGGCCTGTTTATCCTCACCCAAACCCACCATAATGCCCGACTTTGTGAACATGCTGGGGTCCAGTTCCTTCACCCGCTGCAACAACCGCAACGAATGGAAATACCGGGCACCGGGACGCACCTGCGGATATAGGCCCGGGACCGTTTCCAGATTGTGATTAAACACGTCTGGGCGCGCTTCAACAATGACGTCTAAAACACTGGGATCGCACCGCAAAAAGTCCGGCGTTAAGATTTCGATTGTTGTCTGTGGCGATTGGCGACGTACAGCGCGAATGGTCTGTGCAAAATGTGCCGCACCCCCATCTTCAACATCGTCACGATCAACAGAGGTAATCACGACGTGATTTAGCCCCAGTTTCTTGACCGCATCCGCAACGCGGCCTGGCTCAAACACGTCCAGCGCTTCGGGCGGCTTGCCGGTGGCAATATTGCAGAATGTGCAAGCGCGGGTGCAAACCTCGCCCATAATCATCATTGTGGCGTGGCCCTGGCTCCAGCATTCGCCGACATTTGGGCATCCGGCCTCTTCGCAAACGGTGACCAGCTTGTGTTCACGCATGATCTTATGTGTGTCCTGATAGCCCTTTGACACGGGTGCCTTCACCCGGATCCAATCCGGTTTCTTTGGCTGTGGGGCATCCGGACGGCGCTGCTTTTCAGGATGGCGCTGCGCAGGGATCTTCAAGTCACGTGTGGGCATCGTCAGGCTCCGGTCGTTTCACCTTACGTAGCGTTCCACGCCGCGTATGTCCAACGGTGACGGTGCCGCGCATGGCGGCACTGCACCAGACGCATAAGATCCCTAGCCGATCATGGGACCAAACTTGCCTTGCGTCTCTTCATAATGGCGCTTGAGCCGTTGCAATGCGATCCGCAAGACGATCTTACCGGAACGAGCCGACCAGCCCATGTTTTTTTCCGTCTGTTCCAGACCTTCCAAATAACAGCAGCAGCGCAGCACCACGTCACCTAAACCCGGGCCAAGATCGCGCAGTGCGTCCCGCACCCTTGTCTTCGCAGCCGTCGCGCCCGCCGAAGCCTCGGGACGTAATTCGACGACATCGCCCGTCACGAACGCTTCCCAACTTTCAACACCCTGCGCGCCGACTTGAGCCAGTTCGAAATCCTCGCGTAACCGCTCACCCGCAGCGACCAAATCACGGCTCAGGAAAAGCTCGCCGTCGCGATCACGGCGGCGCGCCAAACCAACAAGCGGGCTTTCTGTCGCATGATAACGATGCGCCGGACGTGGCTCACCTTCGATTGCAGCAATATCCCATCCGGCATCACCATCCGCGGGTGCCTTTTTTTCGGCAAACCCGCTGGCGCGGTTTTCATCCTCTGCCGTCAGACGACGCAAAGCTGCCCTGCCCGTGTTGGTGATAAAGTACCGCGCCACACGACAGTCAGGATCGCGGCAACTGATCCAGTCTTTCAACGCCATCGCCTGTGCGATTTCGCGGTCCACAACCGCCGTGCGCAATTGCTCTCCGGCCTGACCTTCCCGCACGACCACCGCGGTTTCCATCTCACGCGCCACTGCCAGCACAGCACCTGGTTCGCATAGTCTGCGCAAAATCCGTTTTGCGTCCTGATCTATTTGTTTTTGCGTAAGTGGCGCTGTTTCGTTTGGCGCCACTGCGATACAATTCACATCCGTCATTCCCATTTCCCTTTCTGTGTGATGGCTAACAGTCGTCACTCGGGCGGAAAGGGATTTTAACGCAGCATCAATCAACGGATCATCGCGACGGCATTCAAACCGACGCACCTGACGCAAAACCGTTGAAGGATGACAGTCACTGGCACGTGCGAGCGCGCGAATGGAAAGACCTGTTTCCGTATGCGCCAGATAGTGGCGGGCCGCATCAGGCACCCATTTTGGAAGCGCGTCGGGCCGGCTTGGCCCATTTTGTGCAGTCATCTCACTCGTCCTCTTACCGATTGTCCCGAGACGCAAACGTACAGCCGCCCAAAACCGAAAGCGCATCGGCGACGCAACGTATGCGTGTATGGTTACCTATTTGTTAACGACGTGTTTCGCTCGTCAACTATTCTTTCGGAATGATAAACAATCCTCACCCCAGCGTTCTTAACTAATGATGTTTCCGCAACACCCACCGAACTGATGTAAACCAAATCCGACTCACTCAGTGTCAAGGAAGGTTTACAAATGTTTGATATCAATACACGTTTAAAGTCACTCAAGCGGCCTCGTTTACTGGCCCGCAGCGTGCGATTTGGGTTGGATGATTACCGGCGCGATGTGCACCTCAAGCGGCTCTTGCATTGCGACAGCATGCCACGGCCCGCGGACGCCATCATGCAATTGTTTGACCTTGAGGCAGAAGTAAACACGCTTCGGGAAGAAAAATCAGGTGCGTATTCTGTCGCGCGCCACGTAGAGATTCTCATTGCTTTGGCGGGCGAAGCGCAAATGATGCAAGCCGCAGCGCGCCCACTTAGCTAAACGCGTCAGGCAAACTTGCTTTCTTTTCAGTAACATAACTGCGCAACCGTGCCTCGATTTCGGGATCGAGCGCAGGTTGCTGGTAGGTCTCCAACAGACGTTGGACCCGCTGGGTCGCAAGTGTTTGCGTATCGCGCGCACCTTCTTCATCCCAGGTTTCGAAAGGCTTGTAATCGAAGAGTTCAGAACGCCAAAATGCGTCCTTAAAATTGGCCTGAGTATGCGCACAGCCTAGGAAATGACCGCCCGGCCCAACCTCTTCCAGTGCGTCCATTGCCTGGCCATTGGCGGACAGGTCCACACCCTTTGCAAAGTGGTGCAATGTGCCCAGTTGATCCGCGTCCATCACGAACTTCTCGAACGACGCAACAAGCCCACCCTCAAGCCAACCGCAGCTGTGCAGCATGAAATTGACGCCCGCCAGAAGACCCATCTGCAAGCTGTTGGCCGTTTCATATGCCGCTTGCGCATCAGGCAGTTTGGACCCGCAGAACGATCCTGCAGACCGGTAAGGCAGGCCCAGACGCCGCGCCAATTGTCCAGCACCATATGTGATGTGACTCGCCTCTGGCGTGCCGAAGGTTGGCGCGCCAGAGTTCATATCAATCGACGTCACGAACGTCCCGAAAATCACTGGGGCACCGGGGCGGATGATCTGGCTATAGGCCACGCCCGCCATAACCTCGGCCAGAACTTGCGTCAGGGTTCCAGCAACCGAAACCGGCGCCATCGCACCGCCGACAATGAATGGGCTGACAATTGACGCCTGATTATTGCGCGCAAAAACCTCAAGCGCACCCATCATGATACTGTCGAACGTCAGCGGAGAGTTAATGTTGATCAACGACGTCATCACCGTGTGATCCTGAACAAATTCCTTGCCAAACAGAATCTCGCACATCTCAACCGAATCTTGGGCGCGGCTTGGTTCCGTCACGGCCCCCATAAACGGCTTGTCGCTGTAGATCATATGCGCAAGCAGCATATCCAGATGCCGCTTGTTCACCGGCACATCCGTCGGCTCGCAGACCGTGCCGCCGGAATGATGCAGCCATTTGGACATGTAGCCCAGCTTTACGAATTTCTCAAAATCCTCCATCGTCGCGTAACGCCGCCCGCCTTCAGCGTTCCGGACAAATGGTGGACCGTAGACTGGCGCAAGCACCAGATTTTTGCCACCAATCACGACATTGCGGTCAGGATTACGCGCATGCTGCGTGAACTGGGATGGTGCGGTTTTGCAAAGTTTGCGCGCAAGTCCGCGTGGGATACGCACACGCTCACCGTCGACATCCGCCCCCGCCTCTTTCCAACGCAGCAATGCATCGGGGTTATCAACGAAATTGACACCAATCTCAGCCAGAACCGTTTCCGCATTCGCCTCGATCACATCCAATGCATCATCCGTCAGTACTTCGTAGTTCGGAACATGCCGTTCGATGTATTTCGCCGTCTCAACGCTGACAGCTGTTCGTTCGGCGCGCCGTGCGGCCCCGCCCCCGCTGCGGCCACGGCGGCCTGTTCTGACGGCTGCATCTGACATGGCTGGTCCCTCCGACGACTACTGGTTCGGTCTTACCGCTACCCCGTTCGGGACCGTACCGCTTTTGCGCCGCTTGGCGGGCAAAAGCGACATCGCCTACTCGGCGGCACCTGCACAAATCGTAAGATCAAAAGACGGATCAACGTCAAAGGCCGCCAGCCATGCCGCCGTCTGGCGTGTCATTAAGCTTTCGGCAAAGCGCGTCACATCTGCTGTGTTGGCGCGTTTGCCACGCAAGATCGTGTGGACAGCAACATGATCATTCACCCATTTTTCTGTCGTAAAGGTGCACCCTGTTTCACTATCGCAAGATGCTGGCACATCTATCGCGCTTCCGTTCTCCAACGCCCCTCCACCGTTCAGCGGCGGGCATGGGAAGCTGCCGGTGACGGTACAATCCGCGTCTTCTGTCAGCAAAACGGCCTCAGACTGCGGTTCATAGAAAAATACCAACGCGTTGACACCTTCCAGCATCATCGTGTCTTGCTCATCCTGCCAGTCAGTGCCGGGTGCACGCCTCCAAGATGCCAGATCGACAACGGTGATGCTGTCATCAGCGAGGGTTACCGCATCAAAGGGGGCGTCAAAAAGACGAAACCGCGCCGCCGCCAATGGCAAATGTGCAGTGGACCACACATCAGCCTGCGCTTGCACAGCGGCGCGCACCTGATCCGTCGCTGAAGCCGCAACCCGCCCATTTGGCAAGCCTGACAGCCGCTGCAAAATGCGATTGGCTTGCAAAAATGGAACCAGAATCGCGGGATCATTCTGCGCAGGCGCTGTCGACATTGTTATGTTTGCCGTAAGGCCCCAATCGTTCTGCAACGGCGATACGGACGCAACCAGATCACCAAGTGTCAGCGTCGCTGCCGGATCGGCGGCAGGCGGAACCTCCGTATCTGCCGTCTCCTCTGCCAAATCGGCAAGCGTTTCAGGCGGCAGCGCGGCAATAGCCTCGCTCAATGGCACCATGACGTCGGCCATGTCCGTCATCAAATCATCCAGCGCCTGCTGCACGGCTGGGCCTTCAATTGCGCGAACGAGGCCTAGGATCGTCATGACACCAAACTGATTTTCCAGTTTCTCTGCATCCACCGCTTCAAAGGTCAGCGTTGTTTCGCTGGACTCCCCACCAAGGTCACAGCGCCACATCAATGATGGATGCGACAACCAATCGTCCATCTCCGGCGCTACGCGATCACACCCAGCCTGCGCAGGCTGGGTCAGCCAGTCATCGACGCGCGCCCAGATCTCGGCCCGGCTGTCATGCAGCATGGTGATCGCCTGCTGCCATTCCTGATCAAGGCAATAGAGGTCAAGCACAGGATCAGCCAGCACCTGGCCAGCCATAACGACGACCACGCCGGTGGCCCCAAAGCATCGCATTGCACCCATAGCACATATCCTTTTATGTCATGCTGCCTGCACCAGTATGCGCAAAGTCCCAAGCGGCTTGCAAAGCGGAAATGCATTGGCTACGGGGGCGTTATGCATGAACATCAACGCCTCTTGATTATCGATTTCGGCAGCCAGGTCACCCAGTTGATCGCCCGCCGTTTACGTGAATTGAACGTCTATTGCGAAATTCACCCGTATCAAAACGTCACTGACGATTTTCTGACCGATTTTGCACCCAAAGCCGTGATCTTTTCGGGTGGACCAGACAGTGTGACGCGCGAAGGGTCTCCGCGCCCGCCGCAATCGGTTTATGCACTGGGTGTCCCGATCCTGGGGATCTGCTACGGACAGCAAGCCATGATGCAGGATCTTGGGGGGCGCGTTGAGGGCGGCAAAATCACAGGCGGTGGCGGCACAGCTGAATTCGGCCGCGCATATGTGGAACCATCAGGCTCTCTGGCACTGCTGGACGGATGGTTTGCAACCGGCAAAGAGCAGGTCTGGATGAGCCATGGCGACCATGTCTCTGAAATTGCTCCAGGATTTTCTGTATTCGGCACGTCACCGAACGCGCCTTATGCGATCACTGCAGATGTGACGCGCAACTTTTACGCAGTTCAATTTCATCCCGAAGTGCACCACACACCCAATGGCGCACGGCTATATGAAAACTTTGTCCGGCTCGCGGGCTTTGACGGCGACTGGACAATGGCGGGCTACCGCGAACAGGCCATCGCACAGATCCGCGCACAGGTTGGCGGCAAAAACGTCATCTGTGCGCTGTCAGGGGGTGTCGATTCTTCGGTCGCCGCCGCGCTGATCCACGAGGCCATCGGTGATCAGCTGACTTGTGTTTTCGTGGATCATGGGCTGTTGCGACTGAACGAAGCAGCAGAGGTCGTGGGCATGTTCCGCGATCACATGAATCTGCATGTGATCCATGCCGAAGAACAGGATCTGTTTCTTGGCGAACTGGAAGGCGTCAGCGACCCCGAGACCAAGCGCAAGATCATCGGCAAGCTTTTCATCGATGTCTTCCAGAAATACGCCAACGGCATTGAAGGTGCCGAATTCCTTGCCCAGGGCACGCTATATCCCGATGTCATTGAAAGCGTCAGCTTTTCTGGCGGGCCCTCTGTCACAATCAAGAGCCATCACAACGTGGGCGGTCTGCCTGAAAAGATGGGTTTGAAACTGGTCGAACCTCTTCGCGAGCTTTTCAAGGATGAGGTCCGCGCCTTAGGTCGCGAACTTGGCCTTCCGGCAAGCTTTATCGGACGCCACCCCTTCCCTGGCCCGGGCCTCGCTATCCGCTGCCCGGGTGATATCACGCGCCAAAAGCTGGATATCCTGCGGCAGGCAGATGCCGTCTATATCGACCAGATCCGCAAACACGGGCTTTACGATGACATCTGGCAGGCTTTTGTCGCCATACTACCGGTCCGTACTGTCGGCGTAATGGGTGACGGACGTACATATGATTATGCTTGCGCGCTGCGGGCAGTGACATCCGTTGATGGCATGACCGCTGACTATTATCCGTTCAGCCACGAATTTTTGGGCGAGACCGCAACACGCATCATCAACGAGGTCCAGGGCATAAACCGGGTGACCTATGACATCACCAGTAAACCGCCTGGCACGATCGAGTGGGAGTAGCCTAGCGAAAGCGGAACGTCGCAGGATCAAATTCCCGGCCAATACGCGTAGCAATACGGTCTAACCTGCGTACAAGCGCGCGCCGCCTGACAAATGGCACATGGCTGCGCGTGGGGATGATCTTGATATCACCAAAGCCATCCACAGCCAGAAATATCTCGCGCCCATTCCGCCGTCCCAATACAACGTTCTGACGGCTGATGTCATTGGTTGGTATACCCCAATGCAGGAACGCATTGGCAAAGTCGCTCAAAAGCTCTAGCCGCTCTTCGCCCAGTGTGCCTTCATTGTGAAGCTGCTTGATCGTCGGACCGATGGTCATGCCATCCAGCGATACTTTCTCTGACACTTGCATCAGCCCCAGATTGGATTTTGCAAAACCATAAAGCCGGTTGATCGGCAGGGTGTCCACATCACCTTGCGGTGCAAGACAGGCCCGCAAATAAGCCGCATATTCGCGGTGCACAATCCGGTCAGCAAGGCGCGGAAACCAGCGGATTGATCGCTCTTTCATTGTATTTTTGGCTTCGCGCGCATGGACAGGTTTCTGCAGCTTGAAAACATATTCGGGATAATCGGTGCTTTGATACACCCAGCGTTCGCCGCCCTCGGCCACAAGGTCCGTATCATGCAGCACCAGATCCTTTGAAAAATGCGTCATCAATCATCATTCCTTTGACGGACCCGTCCTTTCAGAATGGCCGCAGTGCCGCAACCAGCAAATCAGACGAAAACTCGCCCGGTGCGCAAGCCGCCAGTTCACCGGCCTGACCGGTTTGAAACCAGTCATCGCGCGCCTCCAGATCCACACTGATCACAGGCCCCACGCGCAAAGGATCACGACCCCAATGAACATCATCAAACGGATCAGCAGTGAACCAATCGGTCAGGCGCGCAGCCGGCAGCCCCGCACGCTGCATCAAAAAACCGGCAATGCAGTCGACTTGCCGTTCCACCAGACCCCGCAGCATCGCCTCTTCGCTGCGACGGTTGCGGATCTGGGCCAGGGCAAAATCAGCCACGCCATGACGGACCTGAACCGCATGACCATAAGCGTGTGCGACAAGGTAGGCCGCATGCGGCTGCGCCCGGGCCTGAGTGGTCAGAAAGATCACATTCTGCGTTGTACAATAGGCGACCTGATCATTGACACCGGCATCGGCGCCACATTGGTCCGCAATCCGGCGCACTATCTGCACAGAGGGCATTGCGGCAAAAGCTTGCATCGCAGTGCGCTCAATCTCTGCGACCGGGTCCGCCACAGCCCATTGCGTGGCCAAGAAGTAAGCCATGATCCAACGCATGCGATATCCTCGGTTTTCGTTAAATGAGACTTGCACATCCGACAAAGGCTTGCAAAAGGCCAAGGCAGGGTGACAACTGCGCACATGACCCAACATGGTGCCGCAAAATGACAACAACACTTCGGGCCGCACTTTGGATGGTCGGGGCGATTACATCCTTTACGTGTATGGCCGTTGCAGGCCGCACAGTCAGCAGCGAACTTGATACGTTCGAGATCATGCTTTTTCGCAGTCTGACGGGAATTGTGATTGTGGTCAGCATCGCCGTCATGACCGGCACAATAGGTGACGTGCGTACACGACGCCCCGGCTTGCATGGCCTGCGCAATATCTGCCATTTCGCCGGGCAAAACCTTTGGTTTTATGCGATCACGCTCATTCCGCTGGCGCAGGTCTTTGCACTTGAATTCACGACACCGATCTGGGTCATCCTCCTCTCTCCGCTCCTGCTGCAGGAACGGATCACTTCCGTCGGGCTACTCAGCGCATTGATTGGGTTTGTCGGTATCCTGATCGTTGCGCGCCCAGACCCGACCAATCTCAGCCCCGGATTAATCGCAGCGGCAGGTTGCGCTGTGTTTTTTGCACTGACCGCGATCCTCACACGTAAGCTGACCCAAACCGAAACGATCACTTCGATCCTGTTCTACCTGACCGTCATGCAGGCGGTCTTTGGGCTGATCTGCGCCGGCTATGATGGCGATATCCAGCTACCATCGCCCGACAACATCCCTTGGGTCGTCCTGATCGGCATCGCGGGGCTTGTTGCGCATTTTTGCCTGACCAAGGCGCTAAGCATCGCACCAGCCAGTATCGTCATGCCGATTGATTTCGTGCGATTGCCGACAATCGCCTTGGTGGGCATGCTGCTTTATGATGAGCCGCTTGAAATGCTCGTGTTTTTGGGGGCGGCTCTGATTTTTGCGGCCAATTATCTTAACATCACCCATGCCAGTCGCCGGGCCGCGCACTGAACCGAACAGTTCAAAAGTTTCAAAACAATTGCAGATAGTGTATTTTTGTGACGCTACGACCAGTGCACCGCCATGACGTGGCGTCAATAATTGACGCAAAGGTTAGGCAGTCCTTAGGGTCGCATGCACAGAAATTGTTCATGATAGGGATGAGGACATGAAACAGGCACTCACCGCAGGCGCAGCCCTGCTTTTGACAACGTCGTTGGCGCATGCGGTCGGTTTGGACCGGTCCGGTCAGCCTGTAGGCATCCTTTTCGAAGAAGGCGGCGCAACGGGTGCCTATGCTGAACTCAGCTTTGGTTTTGTGATGCCAGAGGTGGATGGTGAGGATGTGGCCGCATTCGGTGGCAGCGACACCGGCAACGTCGCCGAAGACTATGGGATCATCGGTTTTGGCTACAAACGCGACCTGAACCAACAGCTCTCTTTGGCAATCATCGTCGATGAACCCTACGGCGTCGATGTGGTCTATCCCGAAGGCGACTCTGTCGCGCTCGGAAATACCGAGGCGATTTTGGATAGCGTCGCTGTGACCGGCCTGGTCCGCTATAAGTTTGATGACAACTTCAGCGTCTATGGTGGTCTGCGTGCACAGACCATTGAAGGCACCGTCACACTGGACGGCGCTGCATTTGGCGGCCCACCCCCGGTCGGGGTTTCTGGTTACAATGTCGATCTGGAGCGCGACACAGGTTTTGGCTACACCGTGGGTGCAGCATACGAAATTCCTGAAATTGCCCTGCGCGTGGCGCTGACATATATCTCGGAAATCGAGCATGAGTTTGGCACCTCCGACAACTTCGGATCAACCGCAGACACCGACGTGACAACGCCACAGGCCGTCAATCTGGACTTCCAGACAGGTATTGCTGCTGACACGCTGCTATTCGCTTCGGTCCGTTGGGCAGAATACAGCGTCGTTCAGGTGGAACCGGAAAACTTCCCACTCGGGTCGTTGACAGATATCGAAGATGGCTTTGGTTACACGCTGGGCATTGGTCGCCGCTTCTCTGACGCGTTTTCCGGATCCGTCAACGTCGGGTTTGAACCCGAAGGCGACAGCGATCTGGTGTCACCCTTGTCGCCCACAAACGGAAGCTTCTCTGTTGGTGTCGCAGGCGAGTATGCAGTGAACAACGTCACGCTTGCCGCAGGCGTTCGATACATCGTCCCTGGCGATGCAAGCGCCGAAACAGGGACACCTGACGTCGCCCGCGCGGATTTCAGCGACAACAGTGCCATCGGTGTGGGCTTCAAGGTTGGCTACAACTTCTGATCCGACCTGACTGTCATTCCAAAGCCCCGCCCCTGATGGCGGGGCTTTTTCGTTTCTTTCGCAACTTTCGGGTTGTGAAAAATATGGCAAGTCGATCAAGTCCGTCGCATGAGACCCACGCAAAAAATCATTTCTACCCGTGCCTGGATCGAGCTTTTGATGCTGGGCTTCATTTGGGGCGCTTCGTTCCTGTCGATCCATATCGCGCTGCGCGAAATTGGCCCCCTTACTGCCGTTGCACACCGCACGACCTGGGCCATGCTGATCCTTTGGGGATACGTGATCCTGCGGCGGCTGCCCTTGCCAACAGATCCGCGTGTCTGGGGCGCATTTGTGATCATGGGGCTGATGAACAACGTCATCCCCTTTAGCTTGATGGCATGGGGTCAATTGCATATCGAAACCGGTCTGACATCCATCTTGAATGCGGCGACCGCAATTTTTGGCGTGATCATGGCCGCACTCTTTTTCGCGGATGAGCGTTTGACCGTTCGCAAAATCGTTGGGGTCAGCATGGGGTTCATTGGCGTCGCAACCGCCATCGGTCTGTCCGCCTTGACCCAATTCGATATCCGATCACTGGGGCAGCTTGCCGTCATCGGCGGAACGATCAGCTATGCGCTGGCGGGCGTCTGGGCACGCAAGACGCTTGTCGGGCTCGCGCCACAAGTGGCTGCCGCTGGCATGCTAACGGGTGCGACGCTGATCACGCTGCCAGTTGCGTGGGTTTTTGAAGGGCCCATCAGCCTGCAACTGACGATGCAGACATGGGGGGCCATCGCCTATTACGCCATTGTCGCCACGGCAATCGCCTATCTACTTTACTATCGCGTGCTGGCGATGGCGGGCAGTGGCAACCTGATGCTGTGCACGTTGCTTGTTGCACCTGTGGCGATCATTCTTGGCGCAATCGTTTTGGGCGAGGCGTTGCCGCTACGTGCCTATACAGGCTTTGCCCTACTGGCCGTTGGCCTGATGATTCTTGACGGCCGGCTGTTTGGCGCGTTGCAAAACCGCCTCAGCCGCGCGTAGGCCGGGTGGTTTTCCACCCTGCCCCAGCCGCTGCATGGTCAGATCCATCGCAGCTTTTTGCGCCTGCGGATCTGCCAATACTTCCAAGACAGCGTCTGCAATTGGCCCTGCAACACAATTCGCGCCGATGAACTCTGGCACCACGCGCGTATCGCTGACCAGATTAACCAGCGTCACGGTATCCACACGCAACATGCGACTGATGATCATCCGGCTCAGCCAGGCCATATCGTAGGCAATCACCATTGGCGTCCCGTTCGCAGCCAATTCCAGCGACACCGTGCCAGAGGCGGCAAGCGCCACATCCGCCCGCCGGAACCATGCCGCCTTGTCAGAGGATGCCGGATCAAGCACAGTCACCGGCACGGTGTCAGGCACGGACCAGCTTGCGACACGCTCTTTCACCAGATCATGCACACCTGCGGTCGTCGGGATCACAAACATCGCATTCGGCAATCGGCGCGCAATCCGGGTCACTGCATCGCCAAAACGGCCCGCCAGGCGCGACACCTCGCCTTTGCGACTGCCCGGCAAGACCATCACCACCGTACCGCTGCCCAGTTCCGCAGCCTCCTCTGCTGTGGCGATGGGATCGGTGACAACCGGATGTCCGACAAAGTCGCAATCCATACCGGCCGCTTCCATGAATGGCGGCTCAAACGGGAAAAGAGCCAAAACATGATCAATATGCGCCGCCATCTTTTGCGCGCGCCCCGGACGCCAGGCCCAAACCGTCGGTGCCACATAATGCACGGTGCGTATGTCGCTGGCGGCCTTGACCAAACGCGCCACGCGCAAACAGAAATCAGGACTATCAATCGTGATCAGCAGATCGGGTTTTGTTTTCAGAACAGCATCTGCCATCTGTCGGATACGCGCCTTTAGGGCGCGGTATTTTGGCAGGATCTCGGCCAATCCCATCACGCTAAGCTCATCCATGGGGAACCGGCTGGTCAGCCCTTCGGCCTGCATGAGCGGTCCGCCGACCCCGTCAAACTGCACATCCGCACGCAACTGTTTGAGCCCTGCCATCAAGGCCGCCCCGAGCTTGTCACCAGAGGCTTCGCCTGCAATTACAAAAACCTTCATGCCGCGCCTTTGGGCCGCACCCACAAGAACGCGTCATGCGCATCCAAGGTGCTGATGACTGCGGGCTTATCCAGCACCATGACCCCTCCTGCCTCTATCACGATCCCGGCCAGGCCAGCTTTGACAGCGCGTTCGGCGGTCGCGGGCCCAATCACCGGCAAATCCGCACGACGATCCTGATCCGGTTTGGGTGCCTTGAACAGGATCGTATCACCGGGCGACGCGCCACCGGCCACTTCCCCCACCAAAAGATCGGTAAACCCGTCAAATGCAGATGTGGCAAAATCTGAAACCGTGTCGAATAAACCGCCATCCTGTTGCGGGTCCTGACGTTCTGCATAGGCATCCAACATCGCGTCGGTGCCATCGGGTCCTTCGGTCGCTACCACTTGCGCATTGCGCACCAGACACGCCTGTCCGGTATCAGCAGCACCCATCGCAGCCACGCACGCATCGCCTACCTGTGCCGCACTACGATGCGCCTTCGTTGGCGCGGCTTCAGTCAGAACGCCCGGCGCAGGCAGCAAATCCGGGGCGATCTCATGCGCTGCAACGACGTCAAAACCGTGCTCCTCAAGCAAACTGATCAGGATGCGTAACGCGCCATCATCACCTTGCGCCATTGCAGCAATCACACGCGGCACAAGCGGCGCGGTTGCGGGATCAATCTGTGAAGGGTCAACCTCGGGACGACGGACAGCGCCTGCCATGCAGATGCGGGTCACCCCTGCAGTCCTCAAGGTCTGCAGGAACGTGCCCAGATGTTCGAGGCGAAACCGGATCTCGGCCGGGATTGCCGGATCAAACCCCTGTAAGGCACATACCAGTGGTCGTTCGGGCAGACGCGCGATCAGCGCAGGAGGCAGATCACCGGTACCTGCAATCAGCGCCAGCATCAGCCGCCTGGGGTCAGGATGTTGCGATCCGTATCACCCAGAATGAATGCAACCATCTGCTGCACATAGGGGCTATCGCTTTCATCCGACAAACGATTGGCGCGGTCCTGGAACGTCCCTTCGCCATCTTTGAGCATTTGAAACGCGGCACGCAGCGCGGTGATATCGGCACGCCCCACACCTTTACGCTTGAGCCCAACAAGGTTCAGACCGTCCAGAACACCGCGCGGGCCCTGCACCAATCCATGCGGCAGCACATCCTTGGTCACCATCGTCACGGCCCCGATAATAGCCCCCCGCCCGATGCGCACAAATTGATGGACACCGCACAGCCCGCCGATGATCACGTCATCTTCGATAATGCAGTGCCCTGCAACTGCCGATGAGTTGACCACGATCACACGGTCACCGATCTGCACATCGTGGGCAACATGACAGCCTGCCATGAACAAACCATCGTCCCCTATCCGGGTCTGACCACCGCCGCCCGCAGTGCCCGTATTGATCGTGACATGCTCACGAATGCGGTTGCGTGCACCAATACGCAGGGTCGTATTTTCACCATCAAACTTCAGATCCTGCGGGATCTCACCAATGACGGCAAAAGCGTAGATCTCGGTATCGTCACCGATGTGCGTATCGCCGGTCACCACGACATGGCTTTTCAAAGTCACGCGGGCACCTAGAACGACCTGCGGACCAACAACGCAAAACGGCCCGATAACGCAATCCGGGCCAATTTGCGCACCCTCTTCAATAACGGCAGATGGGTGGATTTGCGCCATCAGTCCTGCATATCCATCATCGCGGTGAATTCGGCCTCTGCCGCCATTTCGCCGTCAACGGTGGCCACCCCTTTGAAGCGCCAGACCTTGCCGCCGGGTTTACCACGGGTTGTTTCCACATGCATTTCCAAGACATCACCCGGCACGACCTTGCGGCGGAATTTGCACCCGTCAATGGCCATGAAGTAAACCAGCAGATTGCCGTCCGTCAGGCCTAAAGATGCGCCAACCATCACGGCCGTTGTCTGGGCCATCGCCTCGACGATTGTGACACCGGGCATGATAGGGTTGCCGGGGAAGTGCCCCTGAAAATGGGGCTCGTTCATCGTAACATTCTTGATGCCGATAGCAGATGTTGTGCCTTTGATACTGTGAACCTTGTCGACCAGCAGAAACGGATAGCGATGCGGCAAAATCTGTTGAATCAGCTGGATATCAGCTTCGGTCACCGGGTCGGACATAAGACAGCAGTTCCTTGTTATTGTTGCGGTTCTCGGACCACCTTCTCACCAGTAGCAAGCCCATCCCGCGCCGGCAAGCATCGGCTAACGCGTCCCGTCACCCAAAGCGGCATCAATCCGGACAATGACATCATCGGTAATATTGGCCGCGCGGACGGACAGGATCACGTTGCGCTGATCCATGACCATCAATGCGCCCCGGTCCAGCATCACATCGACAATGACGCTTTGCACACGTTCTTCGAACTCTGCCCGGGCGCGGGCGCTTGCGGCCTGCAACTCGCTATTCTTCGCATCACGCGCGCGGCGCACCTCTTGGACCTTTTCGTCAAAGGCGTCCGCCTCGGCCCGAAACGCCTCAGGCGTCATACTTGGACGGCGCTGGGTCAGGCTGCGCTCCTCTTCGGTCAGCGTTTGCACAATCCGGTCATTTTCGGCCTGCACCTCTGCGGCACGCTGCGCCAGATCGCGCGCCAGACGACGACCGTAAAGCGTTTCGAAATACAAACGCTCACTGTCAATGATCAGAACTTGCGGACTGCCCGATAGTGGCTGCGCCGCGGCCGGTACCGATAACAGGACCCAAACAAGGATGGCCCACAAAACCCGCATCAGAAACTGGTCGACACCGTCACGTCAAAGGATTTGGGATTGTCGAAACCCTGCACATCCAATGGTTCGGTGAAGTTAAAGCGCAAGGGGCCAATCGGCGTTGTCCAAAAGATCGACGCACCGATGACCGAACGTGCAATTGGATCATCCGACAAAACGTCTGAGGTGCCGGTTTCCCCAACCTCCCACAACGATCCGACATCAAGAAACACACCGCCCGTGATTCCATATTCGCTGGGCAATCCAAGAGGGAACTCTGCCTCAAACCGTGCGACGGCAAAGGCGTTGCCACCCAAAGCATCATCCGTGTCTGCGTCGCGCGGACCAATCCCGCCGGGATCAAACCCGCGCATCAGTCGTGAATTCAGGAAAAAGCGATCCGTCACACGGCTACTGCCATCCAGATATGACAGGTATCCCCCCTCAACGGTTGCACGCAATGTGACCTCTTCGTTGAAAATGCGTGTCTCCGCGCCCGCCAGTGCTGTGGTTTTGATAAACTGTGTTTCGCCAAAACCAAACTCCTGGCCAAAGCGTAAAAGCACACCTGCGTTCGGGTTCAATCCGGTCCGGCGCGTGTCGAAACTATAGTTATAGCCGAGGGCATTTGTCGTGACACTACCTGCCGCCGCTTCGTTCTGAATGATTTCGCTCGCACTATCGGACACGTCTGACAGATCTGTGTATTCAAGCGCATAAAACACCGACAGCCGCCCGTTTTCACTGACGGGGAACCGCAATGATGGGCTTATTCGCAGTGTTTCTGTATCATAAAGCGCATTTTCATTGTTTGTCGTCCGGTAGGACAGATCAATGCCAAACCGCAAATCACGGCCCAAGAGACTTGGCTCTGCAAAACCCAGCCCGTAGCGCTGGTTGTTTTCAGCGGTTGAAACGTCAAAGCTAAACCGCTGACCGCGTCCCCGAAAATTCCGCTCGCGATAGGACGCTACCAACCCAAAGCCCGTATCGCTGTTGAAATTGGCCCCAAATGACAGCTCTCCTGTCGGGCCTTCCACAACGTCGACATCCACGATCACCTGATTGGGTGATGTGCCTTGGCGCGTATCAACATCCACATTCTGGAAAAAGCCCAAGGCACGGATGCGACGCGCACTCTGACTGATCTCGCGGGGGTTGAACGGATCCCCCTCAACGACACGGAACTGGTTGCGGATAACCCGATCCAGTGTTGTGCCATTACCTTCAATATCAATCCGTTCCACAAAGACCCTTGGGCCAGAAACCAACACATACTCCACATTCAGCGATACATCGCGGTCGTTGCGGGTGATCCGTGGTTCAACCTGGACAAAATTCAACCCACGCTGCAGGGCCTGTCGTTCGATGCGATTAACATCCGTCTCGACCGGCACAGGCGAATAGGTGACACCCGGGCGCACACGCACGACATCTTCAAAATCAGCAGCATTGACCCCGGCAATTTCACTCCGAACAGACACATTGGCAAAGGTGAACCGCTGGCCTTCACGGACATTAAACGTGACAAGATACGCATCGCGTTCATTGGTCAGCGTGACATCAACATTCTGCACGACAAAGTCTGCGTAACCTCGTGAACGATAGAAATCCGTCAGCAATTCACGGTCGCGCGCAATCCGATCCGGGGAATACGTATCTCGGCTGACCAGAGCGCGAAAAATACCGGCTTGTTTGGTGTTCAGCACCCGCCGCAACCGGCCGTCAGAAAAGGTGCGGTTGCCCAGAAACGAAACGCGCTCAATTTCGGTCACGGCAGACTCAACCACTTCAAAAACCAAATTCACGCGGTTGTCCGGCAAGCGAATGATACGCGGTGTAACCACAGCATTGATCCGGCCCTGCTGCGCATAGGCCTGTGTGATCGCTGCCGTATCCGCCTCTGCTTGGGTCGGGTTAAACACGCGGCGCGACTGCGACTGGACGAGCGTCAGCAGCTGATCATCTCTCAGGCGCGCGTTTCCTTCGATATTGACGATGTTGATGGTCGGGTATTCGACCACCCGGATCGTCAAACCACCTCCGCCAGGAATAAGTTCAACAGTTTCAAACAGACCGGATCCACGAATGCGCTGTCCGGCATCATTCAACTCCGCGACCGACAGCGTATCACCAATGTCGATCCCGCCAAACGTCAGGATCGTTCCATCCGCTACGCGCTGATTGCCTTCAATCGTTACGCTACGCACGGTAACCGATTGTGCCTGCAACCCGCTTGTTGACAAAAACAGCGCCAACAGGATCAGCGGAAGTGCCTTTACAACGGTGCGTGCTTTTTCACCGATCTGCCCGAGAAGATTTATCATTTTTATCGCCCGTCTCGCGTACCACTCCCCGTCGGAGTAGCCGCTCTGTCAGGGGATGTCAAAATGCCAAACCACACACACGGAACTTTGAAAATCAGGGCAGATCAGCGACGCAGAAAACGCCCACACAATTCATAATTGGCCAGGCCGCTTAGGGGCACAGCACCGTATCGTTCAAAATCGTGAAGGACATCAAAGACAGGATCAGGGCCAGGCCAACGAACATGAACATCTGAATGGCCCGTTCGCTTGGCTTGCGCCGCGCAACCGCTTCATAGGCGTAAAACATCAAATGCCCACCGTCCAGAACGGGGATCGGGAACAGGTTGATTAACCCGACAGCCGCAGACAAGGCCCCAATGAACCAGATAAAGCTTTGCGCGCCCTGTTCGGCCATTGAGCCGCTGGTTTCAGCAATCCCAACCGGACCGGACAAGTTGCAGGTGGAAATCTGACCGAACAGAATGTGTTTCAGCGCCGACAATGACGTCGTTACCGTATTCCACAAACCATCCGCACCAAGCTGGACAGCTTCCAACGGTCCGATCGCTTCCGTTTGTGCATCAAAAAACAACTGACCGGTGATCCCGATGCGATAGACGGTTTCAAACGTCCCGCCGGGACGCGGTTCATCCGTCGCGCGCGGCTGCAGCGTGACAGTCACTTCTGTCTCATCGCGCCATAACGTCAGTTCAAGCGGCGCACCTTCGGCAGCAAGCACCAGCGCCTGCAATTGCGGAAATGCAAAGATGGGCTGACCATCAACTGCAGTGATGACATCCCCAACCTTGATATCGGCATCATCTGCGGCAGAGCGCGGGCTGACACTGGCAACGGCCGTCGGCATCAGGAACGGCCCTTCGGCAATGATCTCATCACCATCGCGCAACACACGGTAATCCAGACGTTCTTCGAGCGGTAACGCATCGATCAGGTTGCCCTCGCGTGAAGGATCCTCCCACGCGATACCGGCGACTTCGACAAACACATCACCGGGCCGCAAATCCGTGGTGTAGCTGGGCGGCAGATCGCGCAGTTCGCCAAACGTCACCGGCGTAACCGCCCGGCCTTGAGACATGATCGACCCGGCAAAAATCGCGATGGCCAGGATGAAATTGAAAATCGGACCCGCCGCAACTGTGGCCACACGGGCCCAAAGGGGGGCGCCCAGCATGGTGCGGCGCATATCAGCCTCGGTCACCGTACCGTCTGAACCGACACTGGCAGCATTGGCATCGCCCAAAAATTTGACAAATCCACCCAGTGGAAGCGCGGCAATCTGCCAGTCGGTTCCGCGCTTGTCTTTTCGACTGTACATGACCGGGCCAAACCCAAGCGAAAACACCTCTGCATGGATGCCGCACCAACGCCCAACGATATAATGGCCATATTCATGGATCGCGACGATGACGGACAACGCCACCACAAAAGCGATGATCATGAAGGCGAAATTGCCGAACATCGGCACGAATTGCATCAGATCCAAAGCATTATCCCAATTGGCTGATGGCCTCGCCCGCGCGAATACGGGCCAGCCGGTCTGTCTCAAGCACATTATCTAGGGTGATTGCGGCATTTTGCAGCCCGTCAGCGGATGACATTTTGTCCAACGTGGCGGCAACAACCCGTGACATATCCAAAAACCCTATTTCGCCCCCAATGAACCCATCCAACGCGCGCTCTTTCGCAGCGTTGAAGACGGCACCGGTCAAACCACCCTCTTTCATGACGCGCTTCGCAATACCCAAGGCCGGATAACGCGCATCATCCGGTGCTTCAAAGGTCAGGCTGCCGATCTGTGCCAGATCCAGTCTGGCCACGGGCAGCTCCTTCCTTTCTGGCCAATGCAAGGCGTAGCCAATCGCATGCCGCATATCCGGCGGCCCCACATGCGCCATAAGCGCCCCGTCGTTAAAGCCAACCATTGCATGGATCAGACTTTCGCGATGCACCAACACTTCGATCATATCGGGCGAAACCTTAAAGAACTCTTTCGTCTCAATCAATTCCATGGCTTTGTTGAACATTGACGCGCTGTCGATGGTAATCCGCTGACCCATATTCCAATTCGGGTGGTGCGATGCTTCGGCCAATGTCGCTGTTGCCAGCTTTTCGATCGGCCAATCCCGAAATGCGCCACCGCTAGCGGTAATAATCACACGCTCGACAGCCGCCATGTGCTCACCCACCAGCGCCTGAAACACTGCCGAATGTTCGCTATCCACCGGCAGCACCGTCGCGCCATGCGCCTTGGCCCGCCCCAAAAGCAACGGGCCCGCCGTCACCAGCGATTCCTTATTGGCAAGCGCCAGCGTCGTGCCATGGGCGAGCGCCTCAAGCCCCGGCACCAGACCGGCGGACCCAACAATCGCCGATAAGGCCCAATCGACGGGTCGCGATGCCGCCTCTGCCACGGCATCAGGACCCGCGGCAACTTCAACATCAGTACCCGACAACAGCGCTTTCAAATCATCATAGCATTCAGGATAACAGGTCACCGCAAGGTCAGCCTTCAGCCGCACGGCATCCTTGGCCAACCGCTCAAGATTACGCCCGCCCGTCAGTGCCACGACATTGTAGGCTTGATCATCGCGTGCAATTAGATCAATCGCAGACTGGCCGACCGATCCCGTTGCCCCGAACAACGTGATCCGCCTCAAAAGACAACTCCCGGTACATCTACGATATCAGCCACGAAGATCAGGAACAGCGACGCGCCCAAAAGCGCATCAAACCGATCAAACAAACCCCCATGCCCCGGAATAAGCGTAGAGCTGTCCTTGACACCCATCCGTCGCTTAAGCGCACTTTCGGCAATATCACCCATCTGACCGGCAAAGCTCAGGATCATGGAAATCAAGATGACCCAAATTCCGGCATTCGTCAGCAAAGTGAAGATAAAACCAACGATGCCAGCGCCGATCCACCCTGCGACAGTGCCGCTCCACGTCTTTTTGGGGCTAATCCTTGGCCAGAATTTCGGACCACCAAAGGCCTTACCAGCAAAATATCCAAAGATATCAGTCACAATGACGACAGACATCAACCACAAGAGCCAGGTAAATCCGTAATCCACTCGGAAATGCACAAGCCCCCATCCAGCCACCTGAATACCAAGAGCAAAGATGAAAAATGTCTTTGCTTCGGTCTTGAGCTGCGTGATCCCGATCAGAGGGACAATCAAAAACAGCAAAAAACCCCAGTAACTTCCGTCAGCCAGTTGCCCCGACATTACCGACGCCGCCAAAGCCGCCAGCAACATCCCCTTGGTGGGTTCATTGGGGCGGATCATCATCCAAAGCTCCCAGATCATGACGGCGCTTACAAATACAACCATCATCTGGAACCAGACACCGCCCAGGATCACCCCAACCGCCCCGACGACAACCATCGCAGCGCTCGAGGCGATCCTGACGGTCAGATCATCCCACTTTGTTGGATTGGCAGGCGGGGTCGTCATGTTCAGGCCAGCACGGCCCCGAACCGGCGCTCACGCCCGCCATAACCGGCCAGTACCTTGGCAAACTCCTCGGCGGTGAAATCCGGCCACAACGTATCAATAAACTCGTATTCCGCATAGGCAGACTGCCACAGCAAAAAGTTCGAAATCCGCGCTTCGCCACTGGTGCGGATCACCAGATCCGGGTCAGGAAGCACATGGGTATCAAGGAATTTCGACAGTGTCTCGGCATCAACATCCTCGTGGGTCAAACGACCCTGCTCAATCTCAAAGGCGAGCCTTTTGGCGGCCCGGGTGACCTCGTCCCGACCGCCATAGTTCAAGGCAACAGTCAGATGAACGCGGTCATTACCCGCTGTGCGCAGCTCCAGATCATCCATCAACGCGACCAGCTTGTCATCCAGCCGGATCCGATCACCTATAAACCGCACACACACGCCACTTTCAAAAAGCTCCTGCGCCTCGCGTTCAAGATATTTGCGGAACAGACTCATCAACCCGGCCACTTCGGTCTGGGTGCGCTTCCAATTCTCTGTCGAGAAAGCAAAGATCGTCAGGTACTTGACGCCCAGATCAGGGCAAGCCTTGACGATCTCGCGCACACGGCGCGCACCCGCATGGTGACCAAACAGACGTGGGCGCCCACGCTTTTGCGCCCAACGGCCGTTGCCATCCATAATAATAGCCACATGGGCCGGGTTCGTCTTTGGGTCTGCATCCTTGGGCATGGGTGGCCCCTTTGCTGGTTCGCGGCCTATCAGACCTGCATGATTTCGGCCTGCTTCGTCTCAAGCGTTTCGTCAACTTTTGCGATATGTTCGTCAGTCAGTTCCTGCACGGCACCTTCCCAGAACTTCTGATCATCTTCGGACATGCCATCCGCCTTGGCCTTCTTGATCTGGTCCATACCATCTTTGCGCAGGTTGCGGATCGAAACCCGCGCGCTTTCGGCATATTGGCCAGCAACCTTGGTCAAATCGCGACGACGTTCTTCATTCAATTCCGGTATCGGCAACATGATGATTGTCCCATTCAGCTGAGGGTTAATCCCCAACCCACTCTCCCGAATGGCCTTTTCGACTTTACCGACAAGACCCTTATCCCACACATTTATCGTCACCATCCGGGGCTCTGGCACATTGACGGTGCCGACCTGATTGATCGGTGTCATCGCACCATAGGCATCCACCATCACAGGCTCCAACATGGACCCGGACGCACGGCCAGTGCGCAGTGATGCCAGTTCAGTGCGCAGATTGGAAATCGCGCCGTCCATCCGGCGCGCCAGATCATCGGTATCAAGTTCAAAATCGTCAGACATGATTAGCTCTTCCTCGGGCGATATTTGCCACACTTTTGAACCTATTACGCGATGGTGCAGCACTTGTATAGGTCAGGTTATCCGCACGTAATGTGCAGATATTGCATAGAATCCACCCTTCTTTTGTTCAAAAATACCGCCGCCGGAGGCAAAAAAATCGCATGCGGCGCAGCCGCACCACTTTAATCCTTAACGATCGTATAGGTTCCCTCGCCGGCCATAATGCCGCGGAACCCGCCTGGCTCATCCAGCGAAAAAACAACAATCGGCAGATCATTATCACGCGCCAGCGCAATCGCACTCGCATCCATGACGCCCAGACGCTTTTGCAACACCTCGTCATAGCCGATCCTGTTCAGCCTGATGGCATCATCGTGTTTCTTGGGATCCTTGTCGTAAACGCCATCCACATTTTTACCCATCAGGATTGCCTCACACGCCATTTCGCTTGCGCGCAGTGCTGCGGCTGTATCCGTGGTAAAGTACGGGTTCCCGGTTCCGGCGGCAAAAATGCAGACGCGTTTCTTCTCTAGGTGGCGTACGGCGCGGCGACGAATATAGGGCTCTGCCACCTCATTCATCGTAATCGCGGAAATCACGCGGGTATGAATACCTAATTCTTCCAGCGCCGATTGCATCGCCAGTGCATTCATCACGGTGGCCAGCATCCCCATGTAATCCGCCGTGGTCCGCTCCATCCCCTGCGCGGACCCCTGCAGACCGCGGAAGATGTTACCACCCCCGATGACCATGCAAATCTCAACGCCCATATCGTGGACCGATTTCACCTCTTTGGCGACACGCTGCACCGTCGGCGGGTGCAGACCAAACGTGGTATCCCCCATCAGCGCCTCGCCTGAGATCTTGAGCATCACACGTTTATACGTTGTGGTCTCGGTGTCGGTCATGGCGTCCCCCTGATGCGCTTTGTTATTGGCGCGCAAAATGTCCGAAAATGCAGGCAGGTTCAATGGCCGCTTGCCCCTAATCCGCTGACCCGGCAGTAAGGGCGCAATGATCGCAATCGCACCTGATAAACCGGTCCTGATCGCAGGCCCCACGGCCTCGGGAAAATCCGCGCTTGCCTTGCATATCGCAAGGATGCAGGGCGGGATCATTGTGAATGCCGACGCGCTGCAAGTCTTTGACGGCTGGCGCATTTTGACGGCGCGACCGGATGACAGCGACTTGCGGCAGGCCAAACACGCGCTGTACGGGCATGTCCCCTTTGATGCAGAGTATTCGGCGGGCCACTGGCTACGCGATGTCACCCCCTACATCCACGCTGACATACGCCCGATTATCGTGGGCGGCACAGGCCTCAATTTCAACGCCTTGACCAAAGGCCTTGCCGAGATACCGCCCACGCCTGACGATCTACGCACCCATGCCAACAGCTTGCCGCTGACCCAATTGCTGGCAGAGCTTGATCCTGCAACCTCCGCCCGGGTTGACACGGCAAACCGCATGCGGGTCCAACGCGCTTGGGAAGTGCTGAGGAATACGGGGCGTAGCCTTGCCGATTGGCAGGATGCGACCCCGCCGCCACTCTTGCCGTTGGATCAGGCAACAGCGATCACGCTTGACGCACCAAAGGACTGGCTGAACGACCGGATCGCACAACGCTTCGATCTGATGCTCGAACAGGGCGCATTGGAAGAAGCCCGCACCATGCTGCGCCATTGGAGCCCCGATCACCTGTCGTCGAAGGCCATCGGCGCGCCGGAACTCATCGCACATTTAAAAGGCGAACTGACGCTGGATGCAGCGCGTGAGGCCGCCATCATCGCCTCACGTCAATATGCCAAACGCCAACGCACCTGGTTTCGCGCCCGGCACAAAGACTGGCACCACTTGCCGATTGCCTTGGCTGACATATCCGCAACACTCCACTTCACTGATCACCCAGCAGATTGATTCCAAACGGCTTTCTGGCAAGACTTGTCAAAAATCAACATTGAGGCAAAGTTGATAACCATGATAAGCGAGATTACCCCAGCGCTTGCGCTGGCCACGTTGACCTATGGCGGTCCGGCATCGAAGTGGCGGCATGAGGCCATGCGTAGCCATGCCACCCCACGCCTGATTCATATCACGAAAGGACAAGGGCGGATCACCGTCGCGGGGCTCACCAACGGCTATGGCCCCAACAACCTGATCTATATTCCCGGAGGTACGATTTACGGGCTGGAAGTGGGGCCGACCGTCTTTGGTCAAATCATGACCTTGCCCGACGGGGACGATTGGCCCGATGCCCCGTTTCATCTGCGCCTGCTTGATGTGGCCCCGCAAAAGGAGCTGCAAAGCTACATGGAAGCCGTCGAACGCGAACTGCAGCCCGGCGGCGACCAACGCGCTGCCAATTGCCATCTTGGACTGCTGGCGATCTTTGTCGAGCGGCAGTTGGCTGCGCGCGATCCTGGCACGATCGACAAGCGGCGCGATTCTGCAGCCGGACGGCTTGTCGCGCGCTACAGCAGCATGATCGCGCGTGATTTCGCAAGTGATCGCAGCGTGGCGGATTATGCCGCAGCATTGAAAGTCACGCCAACACATCTGACGCGGGTCTGTCAGCAAAGCTGCGGTCGTTCCGCGCTCAAGCTGCTCAATGATCGGATCCATTACGAAGCCTGCGTCCTGTTGCGCGATACACTAAAGCCTGTCCAGGACATCGCGCAGAATCTGGGCTTCAAATCCCCGGCCTATTTTACGCGCTGTTTTCAGGAAAAGGCGGGGATGACCCCGTCCGATTTCCGCCGTAGCAGCGGCGGCCAATCGCGAATCTAGACGCGGCGGTTTGCCACGACCCGGCGCCAAAGCGCTTTGGAAAGCAACTGAAAGATGTCGCTTATTATACAGTGATTTGTCGCTTTTGTTAAATGTTTGACAAAAGCGTTGGTTGACCTGTGCCCGAAAAATGTGCGCAATGGGGACGATGGAAACCAGCTGCCGCTATCCGGGACCTCAGGCGCTGTGCTCCAACAATAAAAAATGTGTCACAGGGAGAACAGAATGACGCAATCGCACAAACCAATCCATCCGGCCGCGCTGATGTATGCCGAAGAAACCAAGGCCGGCAAAATCAGCCGTCGTGAGTTTCTGACGCGCACCACCGCGCTCGGTGTGACAGCAAGCGCCGCTTACGGGCTTCTGGGCATGACCGCCCCCGCCCACGCGGCAGGCCACGCGCAGCAAGGCGGCATCTTGCGCATGCAGATGGATGTGCGGGCACTGAAAGACCCGCGCACCTATGACTGGCCACAAATCGCCCATTTCTCAGCCGGATGGTTGGAGTATCTCGTTGAATACAACTCTGATGGATCATTCGAGCCGATGTTGCTGGAAAGTTGGGAAATCAACGAAAACGCGACACAGTACACCCTGAACGTCCGCCGCGGCGTGACATGGAACGATGGAACCGAATTCACCGCTGAAGATGTGGCGCGGAACATCACACGCTGGGCTGATCGGACAGTTGAAGGCAACTCAATGGCAAGCCGTTTTACGGCCATCATTGATCCCGAAACCGATATTGCACTGAAGGGTGCAATTGAAGTGGTCGACAGCCACACGGTGCGATTGAATCTGCCGATATCGGACATCTCCCTAATCGCGGGCATGTCAGATTATCCAGCACCCATTGTCCCCGCGGATTTCAACCCTGAAACCATGCTCGAAAACCCTGTGGGCACAGGCCCCTACCTGCCAGAAAGCCTTGAGGTTGGCGTGCGTGGCGTGATAGTGCGCAATGAAGGCCATGATTGGTGGGGATATGCGGCTGGCAAGGGCGCCTTCCTCGACCGGATCGAGTTTATCGATTACGGTACCGACCCGTCCGCATGGGTCGCCGCTGCTGCCGCTGACGAAGTGGATATGACTTATGAAACCGTCGGCGAGTTCGTCGAAGTCTTCGAAAGTATCGGCTGGGAACGCTCTGAGGTGGCATCAGGCGGGACGCTTGTGATCCGGCCCAATCAACAGGCTGAAGTGGATGGTGTACAGCCTTATGCCGACAAACGGGTGCGACAGGCCATTGCAATGGCCGTGGATAATGCCGTCTGCCTCGAACTGGGCTATTCGAACCTGGGCGAGGTCGCACGCAACCAGCATGTGGGGCCCATGCATCCTGCATGGGCGGATGTGCCGGGCTTGCCTTATGATCCCGCCAAAGCGATGGAGCTTTTGACCGAAGCCGGCATGGCCGATTTCGAGATGGAGATTACGTCCATCGACGATGACTGGCGCAAGAACACGACGGACGCAGTGGCAGCCCAGCTACGTGACGCGGGGTTCAAAGTAAAACGGACAATCATCCCGGGTTCTACCTTTTGGAATGATTGGACGAAGTATCCCTTCTCATCGACCGACTGGAACCATAGGCCAATCGATACACAAGTCCTTGGTTTGGCCTATAAATCAGGCGAGGCGTGGAATGAAAGCGGCTTTGCGAATGAGGAATTCGACGCACTGTTGGCCGAGGCAAACGCGATCTCTGACGCCGATGCACGTCGTGAGGTAATGGCCAAATTGCAGGCCATCATGAGTGACGAAGGTGTAACAATCCAGCCTTACTGGCGTTCGCTTTATCGTCATGCCAAGCCGGGATTTGTCGGCTGGGATATGCACATCGCGTATCTGCCACAGATCTACAAGATCGCGCTGGCCGCCTAACTTATAATCGGGCCGTTTCCCTTGGGGAGGCGGCCCTTTTCATAACATGCACCACCGTAAACGGTGGGCATGTCAACGGGTCAACGCACCCGAATACGACCAACAGGGGTCTTGATGGGACTATTTATTCTGCGCCGCCTTGGGGTGATGATCCTCACGGCTTTATGCCTGACGTTCATCGTTTTCTGGCTGACGAACCTTGCTCCGAACCTTGAAAAACTTGCCAAAACCCAAGGCAACGCAAGGATGAGTGATGAAGCCGTCCAAACATGGCTCGCCAATCGAGGGTATGCACAACCCTTGCCAACCAAATATGGCCAATGGCTCGGCATCATGCCCGGCTATGTGATCGAAGGCACGGATGGCGAATGGCGTGGACGCTGTGTTGACCCCGGACAACCGGTTGTGGAAGCACCGCGTTTCTGCGGAATTCTGCAGGGCGACTGGGGCTTTTCAACCGTCGCCAAAGAGGATGTGGGCGAAGTCCTTCCAACACGGCTGGCCAATACCGGCAAGCTGATGTTCTGGGTTATGGTCGTGATGGTGCCGGGCGCGCTGATTGTGGGTGTGCTGGCCGGTATGCGCGAAGGGTCACGGACCGACAGGACGCTCTCGACAGCCTCCATCGTCTCAACCGCAACGCCGGAATATGTGTCGGGTGTTGTCTTCATCGCTCTTTTCGCCACCTCGGCCTTCGGCATGCAGTGGTTCAAGGGATCCGCCAGTTCTGCGGTGCAGGACGCAACTTTTGAAAACTTCTTTCTGCCTGTCATTACCATCGCACTTTACGGCATGGGCTATATCGCGCGGATGACCCGCGCCTCCATGGCCGAGGTCATGACGGCACAGTATATCCGCACCGCCCGGCTCAAAGGCGTAAGCTTTCCCAAAATTGTCCTCAAACACGCCCTACGCAACGCGCTGATCGCCCCCTTCACCGTGATCATGTTGCAAATCCCGTGGCTGCTGAACGGTGTGGTGATCGTGGAAACGCTCTTCACCTATCAGGGCTTTGGCTGGGAACTGGTCCGCGCGGCCTCCAACAATGACATCGAGATGCTGCTTGGCGTCTCCGTCATCTCTGTTTTCGTGGTGCTTCTGACACAGCTGATTTCCGATATCGGCTATGTCTACCTGAACCCACGTATCCGTATTTCTTAAAGGAGGGTTGGACATGGAACCTCTCACATGGACAGGCAGCCTCGGTACTATCCTCAACCCCATCTTCGGGATCTCGGTTATCCTGTTTCTGGCATCTGTGGTGACCCAATCTGTGATGACATTCTTTGCAGGTCCGGTGACTTTGCAGGCCAATCCTGACGGCACGCTCCAATCCCGCGGCGGCGTGATTGGAATGCTGGAGACGGCCAACAAATTTCTGCTGATGGCCATCTCCGGCGCGGTGCTTGCCTATATCGTCATCCCTTTCTTCATGGGCTACGGCAATGCAGGTATCGTGGGCGAGATATCCAAACGCTTCCTGCCAGTCTGGATCGCGCTGGTCGTCCTTTTTGTGGTCTCGATCCGGTACAAGCGGCGGCTTGGCCTTTATGGCAAACTCTTTGACAGCACCGTCGGCATGATCGGCTTTGCACTGGTGATGTTCTGGGTCTTCACGGCCTTCTTTTTCGGCGTTTTCGACTGGATTGCTACGCATGACTATCTCAGTCAGGTGTCAGGTCTGAAAAACAAGACCCCGGGCGTGCCTGTGCCCGAAGGGACTACCGGACTAATCCCGCATTACCTTTTAGGGGGCGACAACCTGGCGCGGGATGTATTCAGCCGGATGGTGGCAGGCTCCACTTTCGTGATCGCCATTGCACCGCTGGCGACGCTTTTTGCCTTCATGGTCGGGATCACGCTGGGCTTGCCTGCAGGCTATTATGCCGGACGGCTGGATACAGTCCTGTCGTTTCTTGCCAACCTGATCCTCGCCTTCCCGGTGATCCTGCTCTTTTACCTTCTGGTCACTCCAGAAATCGTGCAGACGGGTATCCCCTCATACATGGCGGCATTCCTGTTCTTCTTCCCGCTGGTGTTTTTCTTCGTTTTGTTGAACTCGCGCTATTACACGCAACCGGCGAAACGCACGGCGATCATGATACCTGTGTTGGGTATCCTCGGCTGGCTCTACCTGTCGGTCATCAACCAGCGCGGCACGGTGTTCAACTTCCTGCCGCCCTGGCTTGATGGGTTCGACATCACCGTTCTGGTCGTCTTTGTCTCGGTCGTCTTCGTGAACGCCCCTACTGTTTTCCGTATCGTGCGGGGCCTGACACTGGATTTACGCGCGCGCGACTATGTCGCCGCCGCACAGACCCGTGGCGAGGGCGCATGGTACATCATGCTCTGGGAGATCTTGCCCAATGCGCGCGGTCCGCTCATCGTCGATTTCTGCTTGCGCATTGGCTATACGACCATCCTGCTCGGCACATTGGGCTTCTTCGGTTTGGGCCTTCCGCCTGAAAGCCCGGACTGGGGATCAACGATCAACGAAGGGCGCAAGCTGCTCCTCGTCTTCGCTCACCCTGCCCTGCCACCGGCGCTTGCGCTTATGAGCCTCGTTCTGGGCCTCAACCTGCTCGCAGATGGCCTGCGCGAAGAAAGCCTGAGGGACTAGTGACCGTCCGGCGCAATACAATTTGTACGTACAGGATCTGTACAGCTTCTGTACGCAATGAATACAAACTTTTCGGAGGCAGCTAATGGCCACCCACGACCCGTCCCAACCGATCCTCGAAATCGACAAACTGTCCATTTCCTTCTTCACACGGTTGCGGGAAATCCCCGCCGTGATGGACTTTTCGGCCAACGTCATGCCCGGCGAAGCCCTGGGTCTGGTCGGCGAATCCGGCTGCGGCAAATCCACCGTCGCCCTCGGTGTCATGCAGGATCTCGGCGTGAACGGGCGCATTGTCGGCGGCTCGATAAAGTTTAAGGGCGAAGACCTTTGTGAGATGTCGCCAGAACGCCTTCGTGACATCCGCGGCAGCGAAATTGCCATGATTTATCAAGAGCCTATGGCATCTCTGAACCCGGCGATGAAAATCGGCAGACAGCTGATGGAAGTCCCGATGATCCATGAAGGCATCGGCGAAAAAGAGGCATACGCTCGCGCCCTAGAAGTCGTCACCGACGTCAAACTGCCCGACCCCGAACGTATGCTGAAAAGCTATCCACATCAGCTTTCCGGTGGCCAACAACAGCGCATCGTCATTGCCATGGCACTGATGTCGAAACCTTCGCTTCTGATCCTTGATGAACCTACCACCGCACTCGACGTCACAGTCGAAGCCGCCGTTGTCGAACTGGTCAAGGATCTGGGCAAGAAATACGGCACCAGCATGCTTTTTATCAGCCATAACCTAGGGTTAGTGCTGGAAACCTGCGACCGGATTTGCGTTATGTATTCCGGCGAAGCGGTCGAACGCGGCAGTATCGAAGACGTCTTCGACGAGATGCAGCACCCCTACACACAGGCTCTTTTCCGCTCCATCCCGCTGCCCGGCGCGGACAAAAACGCCCGGCCTCTCGTCGCTATTCCCGGGAACTTCCCCCTGCCCCACGAACGCCCACAGGGCTGCAATTTTGGCCCCCGTTGCGACTATTTCGAAGCCGGACGGTGTGACGCTGGTTTCATCCCGATGGAGGCGGTGCCCGGCAACGACCGTCACCAGACCCGCTGCCTGAAGTTCAAGGAAATCGACTGGAACGCCCCGCTGCAAGTCTCTGAAACGACGCAGAAACCTGAACCGGGGCCCGTCGTTCTAAAGATGGATAACCTCAAGAAGTACTATGAGGTTGCAGCGAACGCGTTGTTTGGCGGCGGCGACAAGAAAGTCGTCAAAGCCAATGAAACGCTCAGCTTTGAAGCGCGCGAAAGTGAGACACTCGCTATCGTCGGCGAATCCGGTTGCGGCAAATCCACTTTCGCCAAGGTTCTCATGGGGTTAGAGACGGCAACAGATGGCCAGATCCTGCTGGACAACCAATCGATCGGTGAAACTGCGATCGAAAGCCGCGACACCAAAACCGTGTCTGACATCCAGATGGTGTTCCAGAACCCCTTCGATACGCTCAACCCTTCAATGACCGTTGGGCGGCAGATCATCCGCGCATTGGAAATCTTTGGGATCGGCGCGAATGATGCAGAGCGCAAAGATCGGATGCTGCAACTTCTTGACCTTGTCAAACTGCCAAGGGCTTTCGCCGACCGTATGCCCCGGCAACTCTCGGGTGGTCAAAAGCAACGCGTTGGTATTGCACGCGCTTTTGCCGGTGACGCGCGGATCGTTGTTGCAGATGAGCCCGTCTCGGCACTGGATGTGTCGGTGCAGGCGGCGGTGACCGACCTGCTCATGGAAATTCAACGCGAACACAAGACGACCCTTCTGTTTATCAGCCACGACTTGTCGATCGTGCGCTATCTCAGCGACCGGGTGATGGTGATGTATCTCGGCCATGTCGTGGAACTTGGCAGCACGGATCAGGTTTTCTCACCTCCCTACCACCCCTATACCGAGGCTCTGCTATCTGCCGTGCCAATCGCCGATACGAGCGTGGAAAAGAAACACATCGTGCTGGAGGGCGATATTCCGTCTGCGATGAACCCGCCCACAGGTTGTCCGTTCCAGACGCGCTGTCGCTGGAAGTCCAAAGTGGGTGATTTGTGCGAACGCGAAGTGCCGCCGGTGCGCATGCTGGCCGATGGCCATCAGATCAAATGCCACCTCAGCGATGCGGATCTTGCGGATATGGAACCTGTTATTCAGATCGCAGCCGAATAATTCGTGCGGGCTACCGCCCCCAGATCACCTGTACGTAGTTTTGCGTTTCGGCAAAAGGCGGCACGCCGCGATATTGTGACACTGCCCCCGGACCCGCATTGTAAGCGGCCAGCGCCAGTTGCCATGTGCCAAATGTCTCGTATTGTGCGCGCAGATACCGCGCGCCACCATCAAGGTTTTGTTCTGGATTCAATGGGTTCACACCCAACGCGCGCGCCGTGTCCGGCATCAGCTGCGCCAGCCCCAACGCGCCTTTGGATGACCGCGCATTCGGGTTCCAGCCACTTTCCTGCTGTACCAGACGCAAAAACAGATCGGCTGGCACACCATGGCGGACCGCTGCATTCCGGGCAATGTTGAGGAATGGCCCTCGGTAAGACCCCGTATATTGCGGAAGTATCGTTACACTTGCATCACGCGGCGGCTGCAACCTGACCGAGTTCTCATACTGTTCTGCGGCGCGCCCGTCGAGGATGGCGGTCTGGCTTTGCAGAAGACCGGAACGCGACATAGTCGAAACCTGTTCATCTGCCCACAACGCAGGTGCTGCTAGCAGCATGACAACGCTGCTGATCGCTTTGAAATGGTACATGAACGTTACCCTTCGCCTGTCGACAGGAAGCAATCTAGTGTCTTTGGCCCAAACAACCAAGCCTGAGGCCGCAGGAACCCTCTGTTAACCTTGTTGCGGCATGCCGGGTCTGTCACAAATGCGCAAATCAGAATCGTCGGAGGTGCCAGAATGGCCGGATCAGTGAACAAAGTTATTCTTATTGGTAATCTTGGCGCCGACCCCGAGGTGCGCACATTCCAGAACGGTGGAAAGGTCGCAAATCTGCGCATTGCGACATCCGAAACATGGAAAGATCGCAACACGGGCGAGCGGCGCGAAAAAACCGAATGGCATTCTGTCGCGATCTTCTCGGAAGGTCTGGTCCGCGTTGCAGAACAATACCTGCGCAAGGGGTCCAAGGTTTACATCGAAGGTAAGCTGCAGACCCGCAAATGGCAGGACCAATCCGGTCAGGATCGCTATTCCACAGAAGTTGTTTTGCAAGGCATCGGCAGTACGTTGACCATGCTGGACAGCCGCGGCGAAGGAGGTGGCGGTGGCGGCAGCTACGGCGGTGGCAGCAGTGGTGGCTACGGTGGCGGCAGCGGCGGTTATGGCGGCAACGATGGTGGCTACGGCGGGGGTAGCGGTGGTGGCGGCAACGCACCGGCTGGCGGCAGCGATATGGATGACGAAATCCCATTCTAAATCATGCAGTTCGCACCCGAAGCTCAGATCTTTATCCTGAATGGTGTGATCTTGGCAGTGGCCTATCTGGGCATCTACCCCAGTCTACAGGAAAAGACACTGAACCGGATCATGACCATTGATCTGGTTCTCTCTGCAATCGCCCTTTTCGTGGCGGGGGCGTTGTTCTGGGGGACTGATGTGCCCTTCAGCATGCTGATTTTCGACACGAACTGGGCCGTCTTCACGATCGTTACGCTGATGGTGATGGAGGTTCCGCTGTTCCTGAGATTCGCCAGAAAATACGGTATCAACCTGTTTGACGACAATCAGCGCTAGCGCCCGATCAACGCGTCTTTCAAGACAGAGCGCACGGCATCAGGCGGCACATCGGAGGTAATAAATGCCTCTCCGATACCGCGTGCGAGGATGAAGCGGAGTTTCCCATCTAGTACTTTCTTGTCCTGCCCCATCAGGTCCAGAAGTCCCATTGCGTCGGGCAGGTCACCGGGAATGTCTGCAATATCAACCTTCATGCCCATGTCCCGTAGATGGGCACGGACGCGGCTTGGGTCTTCCTGGCTGCATAGCCCCATTCGTGATGAAAGCTCAAACGCCAGCGCACAGCCGATGGCCACGCCTTCACCGTGCAAAAGCCTGTCAGAGTAGCCTGTCGCGGCCTCTAGCGCGTGACAAAACGTATGCCCCAGGTTCAAAAGGGCACGATCGCCCTGTTCTGTTTCATCCCGCTGGACGATATCCGCTTTCATCTGACATGACCGGGTCACCGCTTGCACTCGCGCATCCATATCGCCAGCCGCCAAAGCCGGCCCTTGCTTCTCAAGCCACTCAAAGAACCCGGCATCCCCTAGCAACCCGTATTTGACGACTTCGCCATAACCGGCCAGAAAGTCGCGCTGTGTCAGTGTTCCCAAAAGCGCCGTATCGGCCAAAACCAGACTGGGTTGATGAAAAGCACCGATCAGATTTTTGCCGATTGGTGAATTGATGCCTGTCTTGCCCCCCACAGAACTGTCCACCTGCGCTAAAAGACTGGTGGGGATTTGCACAAACCGCACTCCGCGGCGCAAAATAGCGGCAGCGAAACCTGCCAGATCGCCGATCACACCGCCGCCAAAGGCAATCACCACATCACCCCGTTCGACCTTTTCTGCCAAGAGCCATTCGACAGTGCGTTCCAAAGCGATCCAGGATTTCGTACCCTCACCCGGCGGAAGCGAGAGTGCCGCGCTTGTTAACCCAGCTGTCGACAGCGTATCTTGCAAACGGGCGAGATGAAGCGCAGCCACGTTTTCATCCGTGACGATACAGACATGTTTGCGACCGCCCATTGCACCAACCATGTCACCCGCATGCGACAAAACACCTTCGCCAATCTGAATGTCATAAGCCCGTCCGGGCAGATCGACGTGAACGGTCTGTATCATGTACATGGCTCCAGGATTTCAGGATGCGCGGTCAGCGTCTGAATGACCGATTGTGTGGTCTCTTCGATGCTGGCGGAGGCTAAAACCGGCATCCGCAAGCCTGCCAACGCATAAATTGGTGTGCGGGCGCGGTAGATCTCGGTCAACGTGGCAAGCGGATCATCAGTTCGCAATAGCGGTCGGGTATCTTTGTGCCGGACCCGTTCCCACAGCGTTTCAAGACTGGCATCAAGCCACAGCGCCACACCCATCTGTGCAATCGCATCACGATTTTCAGCTGCAAGGAATGCCCCACCGCCCGTAGAGACGATCCCCGGCGGCCCGGATAGGAGCCGCCGCAATACCTCGGATTCGCGCTTGCGGAAAAAGGCCTCGCCATCGCGCTCGAAAATTTCGGCAATTGTCAGGGCCGCCGCCTCTTCTATGGCGGCATCGCTGTCAAGAAAAGGGACATCGAGGACGGCAGCCAGATTGCGCCCGATTGCGGTTTTGCCCGAGCCCATCATACCGACCATTACGATTGCGCGCTTGAGCCGGTATTTTGATCCCGCACTCATCCCGACATCCTTCTCAGCCATGCAATATGCGCCCCACACAAAAATTAATGAATGAATGCCGTGATCTTGCGCAAAAGGCCATATATAAAGACTTACATAAGTGGCATTTAGACCACATATTGAGGCCGGAAATAAGGGGTGAGGCAAATCATGTGGCGTCTCATAAAGTTACTGTTGTTCTTGGCTGTTCTGGCAGCCGCTGGCCTTGTCGCATACGCCTATATTGGACCGGTGTTTTTCCCCGCCGATTTTGCAGCTCCGTCACAAGAGGTGACCCGCCCTGTTACGTTGGACACAAACTAAACCGCTCGCGTTCGCCTGCAGCTTGATTGCAACGTCAGCCAGTGCGCAGGACGGCGCACCGCTATCGGCGATCGATTGGCTGTCCGAGAGCGTCGAGCGCTCGCGGGTTATCGAACCACCGGTGTCGGGCACCGCTGGCACGCCTTCGGTGACTGTGACCCCGCTTGACCGCCCATCCAAGGACCCAGTTGGCCTATTGCCATCCACAGTGACCGGCCTGCCGCCCACCATTTGGTCAGGGAGTGACGAGGCAACACTGGTCAGTCTGGTCCGTGCGGAGCGCGTCGAAACACTGCCTGCAATACAGGATTTTCTGCGCGTTCTGATGTTGGCCGAGGCAGACGCGCCATTTGATGCAGGACCCGAGGGAGGGCTGTTTCTGGCGCGTGTGGATAAGCTTTTGGATCTTGGTGCGCTGGAACCTGCACAGGCCCTGATTGAGCAAGCGGACCCGGACACGGTTGCGTTGTTTCGCCGTTGGTTTGATGTCGCGTTGCTCACCGGTACGGAAGACAGCGTTTGCGATGTCATGCGCGATAATCCTTCGGTCGCGCCCACATATCCCGCGCGGATCTTTTGCCTGGCGCGCAATGGCGATTGGACGGCTGCTGCGCTGACACTGAACACCCATCGCGCCCTTGGCGATATCTCTGATCAGGAAGACCTGTTGCTGGCACGTTTTCTTGACCCAGAGCTTTTTGAGGGCGAGCCTGCGCTTTCCCCTCCGCCGCGTGTCAGCCCCTTGATGTTCCGCATGCATGAAGCCATCGGCGAGCCTGTGATTACCGCAAAACTGCCACTTGCATTTTCACATGCCGATCTGCGGCCCACAACGGCATGGAAGTCCCAGATTGAAGCCGCCGAACGCCTGGCACGTCATGGTGCAATCTCGGAAAACACGCTGCAGAAATTCTACACGGCACGCACACCGGCTGCATCTGGCGGGGTCTGGGACCGGGCAGATGCCGTCCAAGAACTGGACGCGGCGATCAATGCAAATGATCCAGCCGCGGTGATGCGCACCCTGCCCGCGGCCTGGGGCGCAATGCAAGAGGCCAGAACGGAAGTCCCGTTTGCCCATCTCTACGCTGCAGCACTACAGGACATGCCGCTTAGCGGTGCCGCGTCGCAGATCGCTTTTCAAATGGGGCTGCTATCGCCAGACTACGAAGCAGTCGCCTTGGCCTCAGGCGCCACAGATACCAACTATGACCCGTTTCTGATCGCGTTGGCACGCGGCGTCCCGCAAGAGGTTCCGGCGCAGACAACACAGGAAATTGCTATACAATCGGCGTTCAATGGCGCGGCCCCATCGGCTGCATTGCAGGCACTGGTCGCCGAAGGCAAGCTGGGCGAGGCATTGCTGCGCACGATCGCCCAGTTCAACGAAGGTTACATCGGCGATATCAGGCAAGTCACGATTGCGCTCGCATTACTGCGGTCGGTCGGGCTTGAAGATGTCGCCCGCCGCGCTGCGCTGCAATTGATGATCCTGGATCGTGGTGCATGACAAACTACCCGCAAGTGATGACACAATGGATTTCTGTGTTTCTAGAGGCACAGGCAGCAGAGCTGGATGCCGCAACAAACACGCAATTGGCCTACGCGCGCGATCTGCAAGGGTTCGCTGATTGGTTGCAGGATCATGGCCTTCATTTCGCGACGGCCACCCGCGATGACGTCGAAGGCTATCTGGTCGATTGTGCTGCCGAGGGCCTTGCAAAATCAACCCGCGCCCGCCGTCTCTCAGCCATCAAACAACTCTATCGTTTCGCGTTCGAGGAAGGCTGGCGGACTGAGAACCCTGCCATCCAGATCAAAGGTCCAGGCCGTGCGCAGCGCCTGCCCAAAACATTGGACGTGGCAGAAGTTGACCGGCTGCTGGATGCAGCGCGCACGTCATCGAAAAACAGCGTACGTAACACTTGCCTGATGGAACTGCTTTACGCCACCGGCATGCGCGTCACGGAACTGGTCAGCCTGCCGGTCTCCGCAGCACGCGGTGACCCGCGCATGCTGCTGGTATGCGGCAAGGGCGGCAAGGAACGGCTGGTGCCCCTATCGCCGCCTGCTCGCTCGGCACTGACGGCATATCTGGTGGCCCGCGATGCCGCAGAAGAGGCACGACAACAAGACGGCGCAGCGGCTTCCAGGTTTCTTTTTCCGTCACGCGGCAAGGCCGGGCATCTGACACGCCATCGGTTTTTCGGTTTGATCAAGGAGTTCGCGATAGCTGGCGGTGTGAACCCCGATAAGGTGACGCCTCATACCCTGCGCCATGCATTCGCCACACACCTTTTGGCCGGGGGCGCGGATTTGCGGTCGATCCAGACCATGCTGGGACATGCCGATGTCGCAACCACCGAAATCTACACACATGTGCTGGACGAACGTTTGAAAGAGTTGGTTCTGGAACACCATCC